>Ga0123341_1000233_pt1 | contig 29564 bp, 20 predicted proteins | sample Turbeapinknodule_FD_89959 | JGI IMG/M metagenome (GOLD analysis project Ga0123341, IMG submission 89959) | Root nodule microbial communities of legume samples collected from Mexico - Turtle bean Mexico pink nodule | ecosystem: Host-associated > Plants > Roots > Nodule | place: Mexico: Nepantla...
ATTTTATACATTTTTATTAATAATAGAAACTACTTTAAATACCAATAATTTTTTTAGTTTATAAAATAGTCTCTAATTTAATTAATATTGTAACTAATTATTTTGATCTCTAAAATAATTTTTATGTAATGATTTTTTTGTAGTGTCTTTTCTTGGAAGACCTCTACCATATTCAAATATTCTCGTATTTTTAGTATAACGTGTACATTAAATCTCAAGTTTAAGGAGGGATAAATAGTAAAAAGTTTTAATAATTAAAGTATGTTGGAAAATGTGTTTTTTTTATAGTGTATTAATGATGGTCTAGAGAAAAGGTCATTGGTGGTGAAATTGTTTAAGTCTCACTTATTTTACTTGACAAGTAGACTGAGTAAACTTTAATACAATTATGGGTTGTCGATTTACAGGAAATTGATGTTATCACAGTAAAGATAACTTTCAAGATGAAGTGATACGAAAATAAATGTTGTTTTGCCTACATTTTTATAACTAATTAACTAATTATAATACTACAACTAGAATGTTTACACTAGTGCAGAAAACGCATACTACAATCACTTTCTAGATCAGTCAAACGAGAATCGATGTAAACAAAAAACACGGTGACATTTTTGTAAATATTTGATACATATTACACCGGTTGGATGACCCAACCGGTGTAATAGACTGGTCTAAGACTTATATTTTTTTAAAACTTTTTTTGTTAGATGTGTATTACACCAGTTAGTCTATCCAATCGATGTAATATATTTTGCCAACAGTTAAATATTAAAAGTAATTTTAGTTTTTGTTCTAGAAAGTGTATATTATACCAGTTAGATAGTCCAATCGGTATAATATACCACACTCTCACTTAAGTTTTTTTTAGTTATTGTTTTTTGTTGTGAGTATCGTGTCAAGTTTCTACAATTTAAGTATAATCAGATTTTAACCGTGTTAAATTTATCTATTTTGATAATTTTAATTTTTTAATTAGAATGTGAAATTGCCCCTAATGGATGAAAAAACCAAAAAAAATCACACTTTTAGTAATTTTATTTAAATTGATTTTATATGTATTTTTTAAAAATTCATTACATATATTAAAAGGGTCTTTTTTTTTTGTAGAAAAATTAAAGAAGATAATAACGTTAAAAAGGAGAAGATTAAAACAATTTCATTAAACTTCAATAGTGTAAGTAATATTGTCTCCTTGTTTATATAATATACAAATTTTAAAAAGAGACGTGAGTTTTTAATTTTGAAAAGGAAAAGAAAAAAAAAAGACAATTATTTTACATGTGTGGGTCGATAGTATAAATGCCAGGAAGACAATGAGAGCCAGATGGCTGTCTCTATAGTTCGTAACGCCTCACCTTTCTTCACCCTTCATGCATTACAATTCTCATTCCCATTCTCATCACAATTCTCACTCTTCACACCATTCCTCTCTCACTCTCTCTCTCACTTTTTTCTTAGTGTGTTCCTTTTGCTGATAGCTAGCATTGGCAACTACTAAGACCACCATGGTTGTTCTTTCTAACCAATCTGCACTGAACGAGTTGTTTCTGGCCAAGACATGCAATCCCCCCACCATGTTCACGGAGGTTCCCGTGGTTGATCTCTCACGCCCTGATGCCAAAACAATCATGGTGAAGGCCTGCCAAGAGATTGGTCTCTTCAAGGTGGTCAACCATGGCATTCCCTTGGAGGTGATAACGCGTTTGGAGAATGAAGCGCTCAAGTTCTTCATGCAAAGCCAGTCACACAAAGACAAGGCCAGTCCTCCTGACCCTTTCGGCTATGGCAGCAAGAGAATTGGCACAAACGGTGACCTGGGTTGGGTCGAGTATCTCCTCCTCAGCACCAACCCTGACATCGTCTCCCCCAAAACTCTTCAGCTTTTTCACCAAAACCCGCAAGTTTTCAGGTAACTCAATCAACTTTTTAGAACAGAGTCCCCTGGTTTCTGGTTTTTTGTTCTCTCTTTAATTACATGTCAACGTTTCAAAACGTGTTCACCACAGCAATTTTGGCTGCACTCTCTGTACAAGTTGACCACCTTAATCGCATCTGCATTTATTGTATTTTCTGATAAAAATGTTTATTATGATGCGATGGAGATGAAGATAAGTAGGTTTTGACGGTTATTGAACAGGTTGTGTGTGGAGGAATACATAGGGGCAGTGAAGAAGATGTGCTGTGAAGTGTTGGAAGAAATGGGTGAGGGGTTGGGGATGGGAGAAAGGAATGTGTTTAGCAGAATGATAAGAGAGGAGAGAAGCGATTCATGCTTGAGGGTGAATAGGTACCCAGCATGTCCAGAGCTGAAAGAGGAAGGTGCACTGAGTGGACGAAATTTGATTGGGTTTGGAGAGCACACAGACCCACAGATATTATCTGTCCTCAGATCCAACAACACATCAGGACTGCAAATCTGTCTCCCAGATGGGACTTGGGTTTCAATCCCCCCTGACCCTTCCTCCTTTTTTGTCAATGTTGGTGACCTCTTGCAGGTACATCTTCAAACCAAAACCCTTTTTCCTTTTCTTCTTTTTTAACTCAAGATCAAAACACAAAAAGGCTATAGGATTCAAGACAACAAAACAAAACCAAACGTGTGGAACAAATAACATCACTAAATTATCCCATTCTTATCATTTTTATATATTATTATTATTCTATAAAAAAAATGTATGTATGAACAATATTATATAAATGTATACATAGATTATAATTTGTGATAGAAATTGAAAAAAATAAATTATACAGTAAATCTAGTAAATATGAGTTTAGTTGGTAGTATATGTAGTTAGTTTTACTATATATGTAAATTTTGTAAGGAAATGTTGTAGTAAATGTTTGAATATGCAAATTTCAGGTTATGACAAATGGGAGGTTTAGGAGTGTTAAGCACAGGGTGTTGGCTGACTCAAGCTTGTCAAGGTTGTCAATGATATATTTTGGAGGGCCATGTTTGGACGAAAAGATTGGTCCTTTACCTTCACTGGTGTCAAGGGAAGAAGAGAATTTGTACAGAGAGTTGACATGGCGGGAATACAAGAATGCTGCATACAAGACAAGGCTCTCTGATGATAGGATCACTCTCTTTCAAAAATCTGCAGATCACACTCACAAACAGACTTGACATTATAGTATTTTTTAGATACAATTTTATGCCGAATGCAACTCTTGAATCAACTTTTTATATGTTGCATATTTAATAAACTTTAATTTCTTTTGCTTTCTTTGATTTTTAACTATACTCATCACTAAGAACAGTTTATTTTTTGTGTTTTTTTTAATATAAAATATAATATTAACTAACTAAAATAATAATAGGATAACAATAATTTTTAAAGTAAGCAGTATAAAACTTAATTAAGCAATAAAAGAATTATAGCAGTATCCTATTGTATAACATAATTCAGATCGAAACGTCTGTTCATGACAGATATTGAGGTGCATGTTTTTTCTGTTTGTATCCGAATAGATTTTAAGCTTAAATAAGCGAATAATTTGTGCCCTAAATTCCTTGTTAGGTTCGAAACTCAATTATATAGTTGAAAAATAGTTAAGGAAATTTTATGAATTATGAATCAGAAGTAGTTCAGGAATTAAGCAAGTTGAGCCAGCTATATAGATATCATTCATACTCGTAACCCTTACGTCGATATATGACTACAAAAATAGTTTTTTATGAGTTCAAACAAACTAGTTAATGATGTCTAATTACTACTAAATCATTTGTTCTTACAGAAATTTTTGGTTAAATAATGATGTTTATTTTGTATATTGAGAGACAAAAAAAAGGGCAAATAATATTTATGGAGTCATGATTACTGAATTTTTCATACTATTATTCTCATGCGAAGTAAGATATGATTTGTCTGTAGATATAAAAATGTTGAGTGAGGACACTGCTACTATGATGAAACAGAAAGGGCAAATGCATAAAATAAGGTGAAGACTAATGGACAAAAGTTGAATCATAAACTCTGTCAGAAGCTGTTTGGCAACGGTTTGTGAATCATTCATCATTTGAGAAAAGTGTGGCTTAAAATATGATTATTCCACCATTGTCAAACATGTAAAGTTGTAATTAGCTTCAAAATTAAACAGTTGAGATGAGAATGAAATCATTGCCGAAAATAAAAGCCAGCATTTGTGCGAGTGATCCAATGGAAAATGAAGTCAAAAAGATGCAATAGAGGCATTAATTACACCTCACATGTTGCCCTAGTTATCCAAATTAGGATTTTTAATGGAGATAAACACAACGTATACTACATCAACATCAACTTCCAGATTCAAAGCAGGTTATGTGGAATGGGAAACCTTTTTCTACTGCTTACATTGGAATTGTATTCTATTTTTGTGTTTTTTTATTAATTTATTCTTTATCAACTTTTCCTTTGTTATAGATGATTTGGTTTGAAGCAGTTTTGAACTGGTGGTTTCGATTTTAAATATCAACTCAACTAATATTATTATTTTAATAATTTAATATATTTTTTAATTATTAACTATAAAATAAAATTGATTTTTGTCTATATTCAAACTTTAGATTATTCAACTTGTAATATAAAAATAATTAAAACAAATCATTTTATATGTAAAATTATTATTAATTTTTTTATGTAAATTTGTTGTTATTGTTTTGATGGTTAATATCTACTATAATCACTTCTAATAAGTTAATGAAATAGAACCCTTAAATTAAATCAATTTTATATAAAAGAAATTTATTTCAAACCTTTTTATATTATAAATGTTTAAATCGTTTGAAGTTTGAATCGAGAATGAAAACAAATCTCGTGTTATAGTATAAAAAAATATATATTTAACCCAGTTTCGAAGAGAGATTATATTTTTTGGAAAAGGGAAAAACAACGCTACCTTCATTGTGAATATTTGATTGAAGGAAAGCTGATGCTATGAGGTTCGGACACTTATTTTAAATGGGCGTATCCGTGTCGGACATACGTGTCGATGTCGATACTCGTAGGACACTTATCAGTGAAGTGTTCAATTCAAAAAATATTTGTTGGATTTTTAAAAATTCTAACACGGTTTTAACACAATTTTAAAATGTATAAATACAATAATTTTCTAAAAACTCAAATTTATTGTGTAATTTTTTATTATGATTATAAAAATAAGGAACAAATTCTTTTGAACCAGTCATGAAAAATAGCTTTCTGCTCCCAAAATAATCTGAAACATACTTTTGCACATAAATATTTATTTTCAATTTATATAATTCAAAATTATATAATATATAGATCTGTGTCCCCGTGTCCTACATTTTAGAGATTATACGTATCTCCGTGTCCGTATCTATGTCGTGTCAATATCCGTATCTGTATCTATGCTATATAGTATATAACTCTTGTATGATAAGATCATCGTCTAATGCTTCAGTGATATACAATCTATAGAATTTGTTGTGTTTAATGCATTTTTAAAGTTTTATTGAATCATAGCGTTGTTTTTTATTGTTTTGGTTTTCACCATTATTATAATTTTTTTAATCATGAAAACATACTTGAAAATTTTTAGTATGAGATCGTATAAGACTGACTTATCTTAATAAAGTTATGCTTAAATTTAAATACTTTAAGAAAATATCTCAATCATTAGAAAAAAGAAAGTAAGATAACTCCAATAAATGTGTTTAATCTCAAACTCTAACTAAGCAAAAATGTTTTAAAAAAAAGAATGAAATTGATTTATTGTAATTTCACTTTTTTTAAATGACAGAAATATAAATATTTTTTAACTGGTGATTTTAATTGATTGAAACCACTTTAATAGATTAAAACACATTTTAATCTTTAGATTAAAGCTCATGCAGTTTTAATAAAACTATGTTTTTAAATCACTTTTAAATGATTTTAATAATTAAAATAGAACATGCAAAAATGAGATGAGACTTATGTGATCTTAATCACTTAAAAACTCGTTTAAATCAATTAAAACATTGCCAAAATTACAACTTTGAATTTTAAGTGTTTTTATTGATTAATTAATCATTTTATTTAATTAAAATGTTCTTCCTTACATTTTCAGTAATTAGGAGAACATTTTAACCTATTAAAATACATTTACCGTATTAAAATACATTTTTATCTATTGAAATATAATTAAAAGTTACAAAGGGCTTCATAACCCATTGAGAGAGTTTTCAACTTAGCAAATGATTAAATCAAGATAAAAGAGTAAAATCATCACATTCTTGATTAATAATCTCCATCACTTGATCTTTCATTCTTCAATTTACTTTAACTTAACCAAGGTCTTCATTAGAATGGAATCATCAAATACTTAACTCATGTCATAATTTACTACCATCTTCTTCCACGAAAACCTTGGCCAAGAAACCAAAGATTAACAGATGTACGTAGACCAAGAGAAGTAACGTTTATCATAATTTTTGTATGAAGTGATTATGGTGTCCCAGAAAAAGAGGTGGCAAATGTTAAACTCATTCTAAAGATTTCAGAAGGAGAGACAAAGACTAACAATGTTGAACAAGGTTTCAAAAAAAAAAAAAAAAAAGAACTTGAGAGGAACAAGAGTCTATTAAGAAGACGAATGGTGGAAAACAAAAACTGAGGTGAGAACAAAGACAAAGAGGTTCGACTGATGGTGATGTGTGACTGTCATGTGCCACGTTGGAGTGAACTAAGACCCTACATGTGTTGATGATTCATCCTTTGTACTTAGCAGGGTTGAGTGTCGCTCAACAAAACACACTAGATTTGGTTCACTATAGGAAAATATAATGGTGGATGGCAGGACGAATCCTACGTTAGCTAACGGTTTTTGAGATGAACAAAATAAGATGTTCGTCGGTGGAAAAACGATAATTCATGAGCTAATAGATATGTCTAACAATACCGTACATTTATAGGGCATAAAGGCTTATTGAAAAGGAAAAGTTTACTTTATTGAAAATCCGTGATCCTATCAGCCTTATCTAAAAATCTAGCTAGGTAGTTTTTGGTGTTTCTTCCAGCATCCTAAGGTTGTGTTTGAATTGGGAAGAAGATTTGAGATAGTGAATTTGGAGTGATTTGAGAGAAAAGTGTAAAGAAAATGAAGTTGTTTGAATTAGAGTATATCATAGTGAATTTGTGAGAAAAGTTATTGAAGTTTGTGAGTGATAGGATGGTTGTAAAAAGATATTTTTTTAATGTGTAAAATGTAAGTTTACAAATTTATCCTTTACTTAAAAAATATTTAAATAATAAAATATGAGATATTTTTGTATAAATTTTAATTAATTAAAATTTTATAAATATATAAAAAAAAATCACAAAATCAAATCAAATAAAAATAAAAAATAATTTTAATTATTATTAAGTATGTAATTTATATTTTTTTATTATTATTATTTTAGTTACTATTATTATTTATAATTTTATTACTTTTTAATATATAGTATTCTTATTTTAAGTTTTAAATATAATATTAATATTTCATAATTTTTACATGTGTATAAAATAATAGTTAAGGATAGTTTTGACTTTATTTTGTAATGTTTCATCGCTTTTCTTCTCTTGGCACAGAAGATGATTTTTAACCCTCTCCCACAAATCATCGTTTTCCAGTCCGTTCAAATCATTGGAAACAAATGAGAAATTTGTTCGCTTTCCAATATTGTTCACTCGGATGCAAACAGAGCCTAAAGTACCAAAACTAGTCCTGTCATTTTTATTTGAAAAGACACAATTATGATGTTTATAGATTTCTGGAATGCATTTTTTTGACTTATGGATTGGTGAATCCGAAATGTATTTCTTGATTTATGGATTGGTGAATCTGGAACACATTTTTTTGACTTATGGATTGGTGGATTCGAAATGCTTATTTGGACTTATGAATTGGTGGATTCAAAATGCATTTTTTAACTTGTTTGATTTTGGTTTTCAATAATTTATTGAAATTTCATGGTAAGATGTTAATTTGTAGAAGTATGGACAATAGCGAAGAATTTGTTGAACTTCACTATTAATCAATTTTAAGACTCGTGGAAAATATAGACATAAACATTTATATCCAAGCGCAAAAGTTTGGTCTTCATATATAGTTATGAGGTTGTAATCAAATTCATTAATCATTAAGTTGTCAACAATGACTCATCCACTAAATTGCAAAATTGAAGGGAGTGCAAAAGAAACACCCAAAGTATAATATTAAAATGGATGAGTCACTATTGACAACTTATGAAAACCATGTTGCTTATTTGTATGGTGTGTGTATGTTCGCAAACAATGTCATGGACGATGATTATTTATATTTTTAATGTTTTTAGTTGCATTTATGTTTTGTAATTTGATGAAGCTACACATTGTTTAATTATTATTTTAAAGGGTAATGAAATTAGTTCTTACACGTGAGTGAATTTGTTCTTCCGCATTTATAATAGTCACAATGTATGTTTTCATATTAATTTATGAATTTGATTACAACCTCATAACTACGTATGAAGATCAAGCCTTGATGATTGCATAAGAATGTTTTTGTTTATGTTTTCCAATGACTCCTAAAATTGATTAATAATGAAGTTCAACAAATCATTCGTCATTGTCCATACTTCTACAAATTTACATGTTACTATGAAATTCCAACAAATTAGTAAAAATCACAATCAAACATCAAAAGTCAAAAAATACATTATACATCCACCAATCCATAAGTAAAAAAATACATTCCGGATTCACCAATGCATAAATCAAAAAATACATTTTGAATCTAACAATCTATAAGTTAAAAAATGCATTACGGATCCACAAGTCCATAAGTAAAAGAAAACATTATAGATTCACAAATTCATAGATTTCGCATAACCCACATTCCAAAAACCTATAAATCCCATAACTGTACCTTTTCAAATAAAAATAACAAAACTAATTTTGATATTTTAAAAATGTAAGGGTGCAGGAAGAAAAATATATTTGTGCAGGAAGAAACACCCGTAGTTTTATTGGCAAACATACCCTTCTAACAAAATTTGTGTGTACACCCAACATTCACTTGCGCACACAACGAAAATCAGAGAAAACAAATGGACGCGGAAGTAAGGGATTCAAATATTCTGATTCCTTAACAAAATTCTAATACCTTATTGCAATCTAATTACATTGGGAGAGATGCAAAAGCAAATATAAACACGTAGCCCAAAAGACGCTCTGATACATTTTCCCATGAGTAGGGCCACAATTAATTACCTACAAGGAATACAGAACCTATGCAACAACTAGGATCAAGTTGTAAATTTCACCAAGACCTAACTGCTACACATAATATATCATTCCAACTTCGATAAGACTGATGTGAGGAATGTTAAGAGCTACAGCTGGACCCCTGCAATTCTTCCGTAGAAATGAGTAGCCAATATCAATCACTAGTTTTTTCAAGAATGAGGATGATTTCCTTGCCTTCACATACGAGTGCCCCATGATATATGCAACCCCAGCATCCTTGGCTTGAATTAAATCTAAAAGCTCTTCCTTGACATCAGGATTCATGCCAGGATTTTCTGGTAGCTGAAATCTTACTCGTCGCCTTCTAACTTGTGGGCTTTCATCATCATAAACCGATTGCAAACTTCTTAGGGTTAGAGATCTGCTGCTAGGGATGGATATGTCCACGCCAATATCCTCATGCTCTGAAACTATTAAACTTGAAGCATATTCTAAGTTTCTCGAACTTATAACAGCCATCCTCCCATCAAGTGAAGAAGAAGCTTCAGAACTTGAAAACTGGGGTTCCATTGCTTCCATTTGGATAAATTCTGCTATACTCTGTATAAGATGATTCTCAAAATCTCCATCATCCCTTTGAATGTCCTTGTAACCGTATCTGACGATGCACCTATACATTCGATATGGTCTGGGGCAAACTCGCCCGATAAGGAAACGTTCTTCAGGTGAAACATACGGAACAGGAACTGATTTTACGCAAACAAAAACCAACACCCTGTGAAATGCAGGAAGATTTGTTACAAAATGGGAAAATATAGCAGGTATTCCGGTAGCTAGTTCGGTGTAGATGAGACCAATCCCTGGGACGCGAACAATGCCAAGGCTCGGGCCCAAGCCCAGTAACCATTTCAATGAAACTTTGTTGTGCAGATCATAGCTGTACTTACGACGAGTTCCATAATGCCACACGTACATAATAGCCATGAAGATGAATGATAACACAAGAGGAACCCATCCTCCCTGAGGCACTTTGATGAATGCTGCTGATAGATATACTCCCTCTATCATCCAAAAGAATAAAAGAAATGCTATAGCAATGAACACACTTTTCTGCCAGACAAAGATTGCGACTAGTGTCATCAGAAATGTAGTTACGAACATAACTGTCATACAAGCAAGTCCTGTAAACCAAATACCCAAAAACAATTAATATATGACAAATAAAACACAAGTTCTGATGAAAGTGAACAAAATCTGAATTTGAACAAGCATGAAATACATGACCGAAGTAGAACACACGATCCCGTGAATACTAAGGACATGGAATGCTATCTTTCGGTGTACTTGACATGAGGGTAGTATCTATCCGTTAAGATATTCTATATTGAAAAAGATTTTTTATTTCCTCGAGTGTTTTCACAACCACCACAACTGTGCATATGAAACATCTATATTGTTTCAGTGGTTTTGAGAGTGAGGGAGTGGATGGGGGAGAGCATGAGTGTTTTGTCATTCAGAAGAAATTTGTGCTGATTCATGTAGGATTATTGCATTTTACCTAAATACTCTTGTACATGCATTTTATTATAATATACCATATACAAAATTAAATATTACATAAATTTATTTCAATTTAATACAAAAATATTTTCTATAATATTTTTAAATTTTTTATTGAAAAATACAAGTAATTATGGATATTATATATTAGAAAAATTTAATTAATTCAAACCTACAAAAAAAAAATATATCATAATTCAAATATTCATTAATATAAATTTGTAAACCCTTTTACATCTTTAAAATAATTTCTAAATTCTCTCTCAACTATCACATCACTCACGAATTTCAATAAACCATCTTCACAAATCTACTTTATCATCCCTCAATCCAAACAACCTCACATATCCTCTCTAATCTTCACAAATCCCCTCCTCAATACTATCAATTCAATTTCATAATTGGGGGGAATAATTGCACTTAAGCACTGTACAACCAATTGACACCAGAGTGTTTCCAACGATGACAATTTTGATATACGATTAGTATTGAAAAGAAATACAGAGTAACGAGTAAACGGCCTTGTGTGGGAATAAATTACCATATGCATTTCCAATTATGGTCGTGTCCTGAAATCCAATGGTTATAGCAAGCGTTAAGATCATAAGTATCCAATTGATTTCCGGGATATAGATCTGTCCATATATATGTTTTGAGGTGTGCACAACTTTAACTCGGGGAAAGCAACCAAGTGCATGACACTGCTTGATGATTGAGAAAGTTGCAGTTATAACAGCTTGACTCCCAACAATTGCAGCAAGGGTGGCAATAACAAAAACAGGCCAAAACACAGGTTCTGCAGGACAACCAAATTCATTAATAAATTGTATTAATTTAAAAGCACTGTTGTTAATATCAATAAGTCAGCGTGCTAGTTCAACTAACCAGGTATTGAGTCATAAAAACTGTTCTCAATAGAGTTGAGGTTTTTAGACAAGAAAGCAGCTTGGCCCATGTACTGTACTACCAAACATGGGTATATAACAAAAGCAAATGCAAGCTGCACAAGGAAATAAATACTTAGAAGAAATTTCTCACTTGTACACCAAAAAATTTCCATGACAAATTACCAGTATAGCAAATGTACACTAAGTAATTATTCTTTCCTGAAAAACAGTATCAATTATAAAACTAAGATCAATTTGATGTTGAAATTGAAATTGTAGTGAAAAGAGAAATAACACTGGGCAATTGTGTGGTGCTGTCTGTAATAATGTGACGGTACAAAACACTAACTAAATATTCCTGACTGTGTATTACAACCAAAACAAGCTCAGTCAAACCATACTAACATATTCTGACACCAAAAACAAAAGTAAATCCTAATATTCTGTGACAGATTCTTGAAATTCAGTCAAACTACAAGCTTACCCTTATTGACGAAGCAGTGAAATGACCAAGATCTGCATACATAGCTTCAGTTCCTGGAGACGGGGGAACAGAATAAGCTGAGCCGTTAGTGAACTCTAGCATCTAAATTCTAAAAGTCTCAGCGACTAGTAAATTAAAAGCTTAAATAAATTTGTAAAGTTGGAACAGAAGTATGGAATAACCAGCATAACATCACAATAAATTTATATTGGAGTTAAGATAACTGTTCTGTAGATCAAGAACTACCATACCAGTGATACAGAGAAGTATCCCTCCAAGAGAAACCCAACCTTCTTTTCCAGTCTTGCTAAAAAACTTTATGATATAATATGGTGATATAGCACGGACTATTTGTGGATTCCAATGGATTGTATTATACAGCCCAACAGAAAATATTGATACAAGCCAGATGATAACAATTGGAGCAAACATAAATGCTACTTTGTGGGTGCCACAATGTTGGAGAGCAAACAGTCCAACTAATATGACACAGGCAAGCAGGACAAGTTCACCTGCAAACAACATGAAACTTCTTTTAATATAATATTTATTTATGCCCTTAACATTAGAAAGGCAATGATAAGAACAGAAAAAAAAAGAACAAAATGAGATTTTCCTAACCATCTGTTAATTTTTTTTCTGTAACTTTTAATCCTGATACCGATGCTAGAACTGCAGAGGAAGAATCAGGGGTTAGCTTGTTCAAATCTTCGGGTAACTAAACAAATAAAACGACTTGTGCACTCACAAACCAAGGGCAAATTGTACCAAAGCATTATACTAATAAAAATTAATAACACAGGTGCCTTACCCGAAATTGCTGGAGTAAGCACACCATCACCAACGACCATGCAAGCACCAAACAGTACCACAAGAAGCAGGGCTGTTCTTAACCTTTTATGTTTCTCTAGAAACCTCTTCAATGGAGAAGAGGCTGCAGCCTGTGAAGAGGGGCCATATTTATAGGATGATAACTCCTCATCAGCTGCTTGTTGATTGGGGAGTAAATTAAACTTGGCATGTCTGCAGAGCAGTGAATAAAGAGCAAATGTTCCACCTGATGACAGATGTATCATACTCAGATCACACTCACACGGCTCATAACCTTTCCACAAGAAAAAAAAATGTAAAAACAGAAAATAGAGTCATCAGCAGAATACCTTCCCCGTTGTCATCAGCACTCAATAAGATGAATACATATTTAAGCAACGGAATCAGGGTAAGGGTCCAAAAAATCAACGAAAAAGTGCCAAATATTGTTTCTTCATCATGGTGATCAAGTAACTTTCCCCTGAACGCGCTCGTAAACACATAGAGAGGTGAAGTGCTCAGATCCCCGTACACCACACCAAAGCTTTGATATGCTAATATTAGATTCCGAGAGAGATTCACCCAGGACAACTGCAAAACACCAAATAAATAATTCAAATATTGAACACTTCATAATTCAAGTAAGCAGAAAACTCGGAAAACGAACCAGTAACCTATATCATCGAAAAACACTGCATGCCAGAATAAAACAAAGAAGAAATCAATTCAATAAAAAAGACCTATTAAACCAAAACTGTTAAAAAGAAAAACAAATGAACTCGAGTTTGACACCAAAATCAACAAACACTTCAAAACTATATCAATTAAACACGTAAACGAATTGCTAAAGCTACGAAACAGAAGAATATAAACACGCTTATGCAGCAAAGACAGATAGTGATCGAATTGAAATCAATTAAAACTGAAGCAAAACAAGGAGAGTGGAATTCCGGTAGCAGTGCGCAAGAACTTCACACTCTATTTAAAATTGGCTAGTTTCTGATAAATCGAAAACACTGCTCCAGCGAGTCACGGAAAAAAGAACCCTAACCTGAGAAGGATTCCGAGAAGTCGAAGTTCCGGATTCCGGTTCCATTCTCTACAGAGAGAGAAGGTGAAGCTATGAGCGAAACGAAAAGAAACCGTAGACAATATGGTTCTTCACTCTTCACAGGAGTCACGAGTGAGTTAAGTTAGGTAGCAAAACTTCCATTTCATTTCAGGTTCCGTTTCGATGATTCGTGTAATTAATAAATAATGAAGTGAAATGCGTGAGACACTGAACGAACCCAAATGGAACCAATCGTTGAATTAAAAGAATGACAATTTCTCTCAGTCATTTCCACGACACGTTTTCCTCACGCGACCCGCCCTGCGCGTGCTTCTTACATGGCTGCTTTGTTATGGCACTGACACCCCACCCCATCTAGCTCTGCTACTCGTTTAAATGGTTCTTATTTTTATTTTTATTTTTTTCATATGTGATCTCATAGGTTGGGCCGTGACATTTTTTAATTATATATTATGATTATTTTTTTAAGATTTAAATATGTAAGTAATACAACTTAATTATTATTATTTTTAATATAAATTTATTGTTTAAGATAATGTATTTTTGTCTTTTTCGATAAAATATTAAAGTGTAATTCAGTTTTCTTTTAATACCTTTTATTTTACAACATGTCATTAATATTGTTTCGAAGATAATTGTAGTTTGTAATAAATAATTTTACTAACATTCCTTTTATTTTAATACGAGAATTAAATGTTATTTATCGTTGACCATTAAAGATTAATATTTTTTTTAAATATGTATTTTTTTATCAGCTTTTTAAAATATGTCTTATAATAAAAATTGGGAAAGTATGAAATTTAAATTATTTTTTCAATCATTTATAGCGTCAACCTCAATTGGGAAAGGTCGGTTGTCATTTACTCGTTATGATGCCATAGGCTTGGTTATTTTCCTTGCTTAAATTAAGTAATAACATAAACTTTGATCATCAAGGGCTTTTACATTGAATGCATTCGGGAAGCCACAGCAAGATAGTCAAACCCAATGTAAGAGGTTAATTTAATGGCAAATTTCATGGACAATAGTCAACCAAATCAACATTGGTTACTTTTCTTCTTCTAAACCTATTAACCTACAATACTGCATTGTAAGAGACTTGATTTTTTTTTAATAATCTTTCTTAAGATTTCGACAATGACAAAATTTGTCTTGATATTTGTGTATGATTAGTTTTCATGCTTATGTATGAGTTAGAAGCTGCACGCAACGCTATTTTAGAGCAGAGGAAGGATTCACTTTCGGGAAAAAAATTTTGAGAATACGTCATGTGTTCTAGTGATATATTCAAGTTGGTCTGCAATAGAGTGAAATAAAAAAAAACTAGTTTTTATTTTTCAAATTCAATCTCAAAATCCATATATCAAATTAAACATATACTTATAATACTAATTCTTCTTGATGAGATTTCTTACGCACATTCTTGTCGGTTCTGATCCTTGGTATTTGATTTTTGATATCTCGTTTTTTTTTTCCAATCTCTAGGTCGGTGTACAAATATATTTTAACACTTAGTTTGGGTATGGGTTCGGTTTGTAAGTATTAGATTAGATTTTGCATACCTTTTCACGTTGGAGTATTCTCATATTTATAATAATTGTCTTGGACTTTAAATCGTATAGATGGATAAACTAGGTTTAATGTAGTTCAATTAGTTAAATTTTCTTTTAATCATGATTTGCGAATATTTCACCGTGCACCATTTACTATTGATATACATAAGCTTTTTGTAGTGTCACAAGAAGTGTGTCAAGATGTTGGTATAATGTTGACAACACGACTACTCGTCATCCCAGTAATACACTTGTCCCTCATGCTTGAGTGAAACAAAGAGTCTAATTTGTGAAGGTTTTGAAAGCAAAATTCATTTATTTGTTTTTTTAGTCGTGTGACTGACTGGTGACATTATTAGGTGATCGAGTGGTTGATTTGTTTGCCACCTCTGCCCCTAGGTATATCTAGGTCCCCTAAGCCTAAGTAGGTTTAATCTACAAAGGGTCTAAAACATTAAGGTGGTTGAATGTGTTAGAATGCATAAGGTTGAGTGATCTGAGTTGTTGATAGTGGTGTGATCCAAGGGTTCAAATTTGTTTTGACAGTTTGTATTTATGTTTGTTGCACCTATAGATAGCATGCATCGTGGGTTCCACATTTAATTCAATATTTTGAAAAACTTGTTTGAGAGTTCGAGAATGTGTCAGTCGAAGAGTCTTCTTTTAAAGGTAACCATGTCTTCCTTTCTTGTAGTAGGTTGTTTACGTTCGAGTTTGGGAGTGTCGGCAGGGAATGTCGGGTTTTATAGATATTAGCTCAATCTCTAGTGACTCCGAGAACACTAGTAGGTCTTCTCGGGTTAGTTGAAGGTCCGTTTGTGGGGTGAGACTTGGTCGCCACTTCTCGTGTCCCTGAGTGTGACCGAAGACTTGGGTGGTCATTGGGAGTTCGACTATGAGTGGGTAAGTAGTTGAGTTAGGGAGTTCTTCTTGAAATATTGACATCCGTCCATCCTTCAATCCTTTATTGAGAGTATAAATATATTAGTTGAAGATGTTCTGGATGGGATAGTTTCCTTGCGTAAGTGCAAGGACTTGAACATCATTGTCTCGGTCGTGGTGACTCGTTTGAAGATTTCTTCTATTTTTATTATTGTGTTATAACAAGTGATCACATTTGTTTTCCCTTGGATGGGTTCATAATGAGAGTCTTGTGCACTTTAAATGTTTCCCCACGCAATTGCATCTGAACAGTTGGGTCTCTATGCAGGCCTTTTAGTTGCTTTGCTAGTCTTTAGGTTTAAGACCTATGCTGATGTCGTTTTTCATTTTTATAGTACGACGCTGGGAGACTAGGTAGGGATGATGGAAGAGCCCCCAACCACACACAACCACATAATAAAGAGGATGAAGACCTAGAGTCTGTTTATGGACTTATTTGTAAATATGGGTCTAATTGGGCTTTTGTTTATTTTTGCAGGCCCAATCAAGAGGACAACTCTAGGATGAAGGAATGTACAAAGCATATCCAAGAAGACCTCAAACGCATCAAAACATAAACTAGAGCTTTGGTCAGAAGAACACAAGAAGACTGAGTTTTGACTGACTAGTCAACATTATGTTTGGGTCAAACTTTAGCTTAAATAAATTGGGCCATGTATTGGGCCTAGTAACATAAAATAATTGGACCAAATATTTAGGCCAAGTAGCATAACTTTTCGGGTTTGTATTTGGGCCAATAGTAGAATAAGTCTATTTCAGGTTAAAAGTGACTAGTTAGGGTAACAATTAAGCTTCTTTGAGCCCAATGTAACCCTAGAATGTCTAGAGTATAATATAGGACGAAACCTACCTTGGCAAGGAGTACATGGACGTCCACATGGCAGCCTAGGAGTGGAGAGGATTTAGCATGGAAGGTGTGAGCTAAACATGGAAAGCATGAGTCCACATGACACCTTCTCATTGGAGTGTTTTATTTTGAATTTTCAAATTTTTGCTCCAAAATGTTTGGCCCTCTCTCCTATAAATTGAGGTGTTTGGCTCATGAAAATAAAGATAAAATATATGAGTGTTATACTGCCAAATTGCAAGCCTAAGCACTCTCTTGTCTAAACCCTAAACCCTAAACCCTAAGAAGATTCCCACTAGACACGAACTTAACCAAGTGGTTAAGTAAGTGTGAAGGTGAACTTCATAAGGAAAAAGAAAAAAACACAAGTATATGGTGTGGATGATGCAATAAGGGCGGAAACTAACATAAACAAAGATGAAGATGACAAGATATGGAACGAACATAAAAGATATAAGAAGCGTAAAGAGGAAGTAAATAGGAATAAAAGGAAAAGATGAAGAGATAGAGAAAGCTTATGAAGAAAGGATGATGTCACGCCACTTGGAGCAGAGGGACTTCAAGATGAGTGATGCAAGAGCCACCACTTTAGATATTACCCACTCAAGATAAAACCCATATAACTAGAGTCGTCGCTTGAGATATTAACCACCCAAGATAAAACCCAACGCGAGCTGACAAGTCTCACAAAATCAATCCTGCATAGTTTCCTTACTATTCAAATTCAAGTTGAAAATACATGAGGCAAGACACCCTATTTATAGGAAGGGGTGCCTTGGCGGGCAAGATGGGAGAAGGGTAGAAATGGCAAGGGAGAGGGACTGCCTAGGGTGTTGACTGTACCGACCCGTCCTCGGGCGTTGACCAAAGTCAACATGTGGTAGGACCCACTAGGGGCTCCAAGAAGAAAGTTAATGTGTTGACCACTTTGGGTGTCTACAGGCCTTAGGCGTCGCCAGCTTTGAGCGTCGACCATTGTTGGGCGTCGACCATTGTTGGGCCTCGACTGCCACAGGCGTCGCCCACCTCGAGGGCGTAGCCAATTGTCCTGAGAACGTGCTTTGGCCTAGATGGTGCCACCCCCCGATACCCATAGGTAGGAGTGACCGTGGAAGGGGCGGCATGGAAGGAGGCGGCACGGTAGGGGCCTAGAGGCCTCAGGCCTCGGTATGTCTGGAAGTGAACATAAATGAGAAAGGTGGATTTAAAGCCACACCTTCAGTAACCGTATGAAGAGCCCCAATCCACGACTTATCCGCGCATGAGGTGTAGGAATGCGGCAGAACGCACCACCGCTGATGCCCTCTGGAGCAGATACGACCTGTAAGAGGCCACGCCCCAGAGGGGCGTCTGCATGCAGGGTACGTGAGCAACTCAGGGGACTCCCAGAGGAAGTGACTCAGAGACGGGTGCATCAGTTGGCTCCCATGCAGTCACCCCTGGGCGCGCCAGCACTCCAACGGGGCTACCACACGAGCTGCTACACTCCTTAGTCTGGGATACAACGTTGTGAGGTGCACTCGCTAGTGAGCTTAAGTCAGAGAAGCCATGTGGCAGAAGCGCAAGCAAAGGTATATAAGGCATAAAGAGAAACAGCACAGGGTACGTTTTCCAGATACTCTGTCATTTGGCAAACTGCACGCACTTGTGAACTTGAGAGAGAATAGGAGAGAATTCAGCTACGCACTTCCAAGAGCATGGTGTTTGCCTTGTTCTGATACGGAGGTGCACGGTGTTTTCTGCCTCGTTTACTGACTTGAGCGTCGGAGTGCAAACGGTCGCGAGCGCGCCATTTGTTTCTGTGTTGCAGGAAATCATCACATCCTGCTAGAAACTCGAGCACCTTCGTGCGTCTCTTCGAATGGTGGAACGCGAACCTTCGAACTTGCTCCTCCTCCCGTGATGACCATCTCCTGAGTCAAGGACCGATGACTCCCCGACTTTCCCTTGGATGCACCGATCTGAAGGACGTCCACTCTGTTATCTGCTACAAACTTTCGCGGCGCCTTGAGGTTCTCTTGGATGACCGTCCTCTGCCTTCCCCCCTTGCCTGAGCTGGCCAGCTTGGCGAGCAGGTCAGCACGGGCATTTTGCTCTATTGGGACGTGCACCAACTCAAACGCCGTGAATGCCCCCTTCAACACTTGGACGTACATCAAATACGCAGCCATATGCGGATCCTTAGCTTGATATTCCCCAGTCACCTGCCCCGTGACCAACAGCGAGTCACTCTTCGCCAAGAGGCTCTGCGCGCCCATTTCTTTGGCTAAGAGCATTTCTACGATCAGGGCCTCGTACTCTGCCTGGTTGTTACTTGCCTTGAAGGCGAGTCTTAGGGCTTGCTCGATCAACACCCTGTTGGGCCCCTCCAAGACTATCCCAGCCCCGCTTCCCTGCTGATTCGAGGATCCATCCACTGACAAAACCCACTGGGAATTAGGCCCCACCTCCTGTTGGGCGCCTCCTGGTGAGAGCTCTGTCACGAAGTCTGCATAAATCTGTTCCTTGATGGACCCCCTGGGCTCGTATACTATATCAAACTCTGATAGCTCCACCGCCTAGCGAACCATCCTTCCAACGATATCTGGCTTTTGCAATACCTTCTGGATGGGGAGGAACGTCATTACTAATACCGTAAAACTCTGGAAATAGTGGCGGAGCCTCCTGGTAGAGAACACCACTGCCAGAGCTGCTTTCTCTAAAGACTGATACCTCGTCTCCGGGCCCTGCAAGGCCTTGCTCACGAAGTATATAGGCTTCTGCACCTAATCCTGCTCCGGAACCAGCACAGAGCTGATGGCCCACTCCGTCACTGCGAAATACAACCGGAGGGGCACGCCTGTCCGTGGCTTGCATAATATAGGAGGCGTCACCATGTACTCCTTCAGCTTGAGGAAGGCTGCCTCACACTCTTCTGTCCACACGAAGCGGCTGTTCCTCTTTAGGCACTAGAAATACGGGTGGCCCTTATCTCCACCAGCAGACACGAACCTTGACAAGGCCGCCATACGCCCTGTCAACTGCTGCACTTCCTTTTCTGAGGCTGGGCTCCTCATGGTGATGATTGCTGCACACTTATCGGGGTTCGCCTCTATCCCTCGCTCAGTGAGCATGAATCCCAGGAACTTACCCGCCTCGACCCCAAAGACGCACTTCTCAGGGTTCAGCTTGAGGCGGTACTTAGCTATGGTGGCAAACAACTCTTCCAGATCAGCTGTGTGTCGCCCCTTCTCCTGCGAGGTCACCACCATGTCGTCCACATAGGCTTGCACATTCCTACCCAACATGGATGCAAGGACCTTATCCATCAATCTCTAGTAGGTGGCGCCCGCGTTCTTCAGCCCAAACGGCATCACCTTATAGCAGTAACAACATGTCTCGGTCATGAATGCCGTTTTGCTCTCGTCCCGGGGATGCATCTTGATCTGATTGTACCCCAAAAACGCATCCAAGAAACTCAGCATCTTGCAACCTGAAACACTGTCTACCAACGCGTCGATGCTGGGTAAAGGATACGAGTCCTTAGGGCACGCCTTTTTCAGGTCAGTGAAGTCCACACACATCCTCCACTTCCCATTTGCCTTCTTCACCAGGATCACATTGGCCAGCCACTCAGGGTACTGGATCTCCCTGATGTGACCGACACTCAGCAACTTCCTCGTCTCCTCCTGCACGACGAGGCACATCTCCTCGTTAAACTTCCTTCTTCTCTGTCGTACAGGGCGAACCTTGGGGTCCATGGTGAGATGATGACATATAAAATCCGGGTCGATGCCGGGCATGTCCGAGGCGGACCATGCAAAGGCGTCCAGGTGGCGCGAGATGACGGCCGCCACCTGGTCCTGCTCCTCTTGGCTCAGGCGTCGCCCCAAACGAAAGGTTATGCCACCTATCTACCTCTCGACCACGTTCTCAACCGACTCCTGTCGTCTCTCCCGAGCGTCCTCCGCACGGGCCACGCCACGACTGCCGTCTTCCCTCGCCACGTCACTTACCAGCGCCTCCTTCTCGGGCTCCGCCTCAACGGGCGTTTTCTTTTCGTACACGCCTCCTTCGGGCGTCTCCACCATGGGTTCCGCCTCGACAAGCGACCTGCCCACATGTACATGCTCTTTGGGCGGCACCTCCGCGGGCTCTACCTCGATGGGCGTCTCCCCATGGCCCGGGCGTTCCGTCACTATGAACACGCCCCTCTTCGTTTTTAAGCTATTCTCATAGCACTTTCGGGCCTCCTCCTGATCTGACTTGATCACGATCACTCTGCCACTGAGATCCGGAAACTTCAGCTTCATATGCCGCGTGGAGGCCACTCCCCTTAGCCTATTCAGTGCAGGCCTCCCCAACAAGATGTTGTAGGCTGAATTGGCGTTTACAACCAGGTACCTGATGCTCTCGGTACGAGATGCGGTGCCATCCGTAAACGTCGTTCTCAGCTCCAGGTACCCCCCGCACCTCAACCTGATCCCCAGCGAAGCCATATAAGCACCCTGTATACGGCCTCAGCAGATCAGGGGACAACTGCAGCTTGTTGAACATGGACCAGAACATCACATCCGTGGAGCTTCCCTGGTCCACGAGCACTCTGTGCACTTTCCTACCTGCAGTCACAACTGAAATCACTACGGGGTCGTTGTCGTGGGGGACGACGTCGTGGAGGTCAGCCCTCGTGAAAGTGAGGTCAACGTCCATCAGGTCATCCGCCGTCACCTGTTCAGCCACGGACATCATAGAGCGTGCATACCTCTTACGTTTTGATGTCGTGCACCCCGCACCTGAGAATCCACCAGAGATGGTGTGGATCTCTCCATGGATGGGCATCTCGTGGGCCTGCTCCTCTACCACTGCTGCCAAGGCTTCTGCTTCTGGTTGCCCCGCCAGGTAGTCCATAAGAAAGTGAGACATCACCAACTCGTCCAGCTGATGCCCCAATGCTAGGCAGTTGTTGATGGTGTGCCCAAACGCCTGGTGGAACTCACACCATGCGTCCTTGTGAGGCCCCAACACCTTATCAGTCTTTCCTGGTGCTCTCAACCTATCCGCTTTGTTTGGGATAGCGATTAGGTCACTCAGCTCTATGACAAAGTCGTGTCGTGTCGGCCTATTCTCCCTAACACGCCCTTTGTCCCGAGGCTTCCTCGGCTCATAAGGCCGCTTCCTCCCCTGGTTCTTCTTGCTCGTTGTGGCCTCGTGCACCCTCAGAGGCGGGGCATGCAACGGTGCTCGCGGGCGTGCTGGTACAACGCTGTCACGCTTCTCATTCACCTCCCCCTCAGCTGCGATGTGCGCCACTGCACGACGCCTAATCTCTGCGAACGTCTTGGGGTGGCTCCTTATGAGCGATTCACTAAAAGGTCCAGGGCTGATCCCCTTCCTGAACGCATGCACTATCATTGACTCATCAGTGGTGTTCACCCTCACCACCTGTGCTCCAAACCTGTTAACAAACTCCTTCAGCGTCTCCCCCTGGTACTGCCTCACGTCGAAAAGATCGTAAGAGTTGGGAGGAGGGGCGTGGTTTGCTATATATTGTTCCCTGAACAGCTTGGTCAACTGTGCAAACGAAGTGATGTGGCCCATTAGGGAGACTAATGAACCACTCCATTGCTGTTCCCAGCAAGGTACTCATGAACAACTTGCACCTAACGACATCAGTACCACCTACTAGCATCATCTGCGTGTGAAACGCAGTGAGGTGAGCTTCAGGATCCTCCGAGCCCGTGAAAACCACCTTTGGACCCACGAACGTAGCTGGTATGGCTACGTCCATGATCTCCTGCGAGAAAGGCATGGGAAACTCCCTGGGAGGCGTAAAGCACTCGCGCTCCCCTTCCTCGCGATTCTCAGCCTGACTGCGCAACTCACGACACAATTCCTCATTCGTTCGGTGCAGTTCTTCATTCATTGACTACGAGGCTACCAAATCCATATGGATTCGCTCCTGCTCAGCTCTAGATGCAGCCACAGATTCTTGGAGGCTTTGCATCATCTCCATGACCTGCTGCAAGGTCAGGTTCCCCTCTCCCTCATTTGCAGTTGAACTCTGTCTGGTATTCCTCATTTTCGCCGTTTCTTGAAGAATCTTGGACGGTTTCTGCAGATTCTAGAACCTTCTTTGGTGAAAACTCAACAAACCTTCAAGATCTTTGGTTAAAATCGAACGAAACCTCAAGATCTTCGGTGAAACCTGCCAAGATCTTGATAAACCTTCACAATCCTTACTCCCAGCAACTTCAAAACTCAGACCTCTTGCGGTGGGACAATCATTTTAGATCGGCCCCACGGTGGGCGCCAAATGTTCTTGCCAGAAACTCGAGCACCTTCGTGCGTCTCTTCGAACGCTGGAACGCGGAACTTCGAACTTGCTCCTCCTCCCGTGATGATTTCCTGCAACACAGAGACAAATGGCGCGCTCGCGGCCGTTTGCACTCCGACGCTCAAGTCAGTAAACGAGGCAGAAAACACCGTGCACCTAAGATAAGACCCAACGCGAGCTGGCAAGTCTCACAAAATCAATCTGCATAGTTTCCTTACTATTCAAATTCAAGTTGAAAATACATGAGGCAAGACACCCTATTTATAGGAAGGGGTGCCTTGGCGGGCAAGATGGGAAAATGGTAGAAATGGCAAGGGAGAGGGACTGCCTATGGTGTTGACCATGGTCAAAACCACACATTTAGGTATAAATTCTAGAAGGTAGGTTAAAAACCCAAATTCTAGGTGCCTTGTCTTGAAAATGTGGGCTTGGTACAAGCCCATTTCGCTATACACTCCCTTTTATGCTATGTGAACCTACTTTAGCCTATTTTGCTATTTGGACCCCAAAACTGAGCCCAAATTATTTACAAACATGTTTTTGTCTTTTAAGAAGACTAGAAGAAAGAACAATTTAGTGGGGCCTTGACTTGATTGCTGAGATGACTACTCACAATGTGAATTGTCTCTTGAGTCCTTGGTCATCTTCTTGGCTACTTGGATTGTATCATGCCCCTCAAGTTGGAGAGAATTCGACCTTAAATTTAGAACTCTGCAAATAACATAGTTAGTTTGTTCACATAAAAAATATTGAGAGGTGGGGTATGTGAAGTAAACTTATGTTCATGAAGCTTTGGGAGTTGATATGGGTAAGTTCTAGATACAAGACATTTTTGGAAAGAATGTTTGGGGATGAAATGACTCTTTGAAGATAATCCTCTTAGAAGGTGAGAACCTTTAGGAGGTGTTTGAATTGCATCCCAAAACTTCTTTGTCCAAGATGTCAAGTATTTAGATTTATTAGGTAATGAAAAAGAGAAGGAAGAAGAACACCTTGAAGGTGCAGTTTGTGTTCTGGCACGGGTCAACATGATTGTTTTTGTAGTGTAAGGTGAGATATTGTGACCCGGTTTATCTTTTCTTTCTTTATCTTTTTCATTTTTATTTGGTCCTCATGAACTTCTTTGGGAAAGAGGGGTTTTAAGATAATCTTATACCCTTGGAAGTTGAAAGACGTTTTATTGGTATGGCTATCATGTAAAACTTGTCTATCATATTGCCAAGGCCTTCCCAATAGAATATATGTTGCTTCCATTGGCACAACATCATATAAAACCTCATCTTTATACTTTCCTATAACAAAAGTTATGAGGACTTGTTTAGTAACCATGATTTCACCTTTGGCACTAAGCCATTGTAGTTTATAGGGCTTTGTATGAGAGATAGTGGGTAATCTAAGCTTCTCCACTACTCTTGTACTTGCCACATTAGCACAACTACCCCCATCTATTATCATGGAACATAACTTGTTGTTGATAAGGCAGCGGGTGTGGAAAATATTTTCTCTTTGGGTGTCATCCAAAGATTTTGGAATTGTCTCCAATATACCAATAAGTCACCTTTACAAGGCATCTCACATTCATTTTTGTTCTTGCCAGTTGACTTGCTCGCCTGTTGACTTTGATGACAAGCTCTAGCTCTGTCTGTCTCTTCAGGAATCTGTCCTATCTCTGATAGCTTTGGAGCATAGCTCCGTTGAAACAGAGGGGGCTTTGCGTGTTGATTTCACTTTGACGATCAAGTTAGTAAAGGGCTTACTATAATTTAAGAAGTATTCAGTTTCAGTCTTAGAAACAATGTACCTTTATCACACATGGTGTAACATTATCTATTATCATGGTGCAACATTATCTTTTATCACACATGCAACTTAACCACTATGTGCCCTAGAACACATGTACTCAAGTTAAAAGAAACATTTACTTGACCTAGTCACCACATGTACTATACGTACCCCTAGGCTAAAAAATACCCTTTACTAGTAGCCTTATACTAACGTATACAAAGGTTATTTTAGTTATGCCACAACGGGCTTACTGACCAAACAAGGCCCAACCACATGGCCCACTTTTCTGGCCCAACAGCCGAGCTGACCTGCCTATACCATGCCTTGAGATCCGACCACCGAGCACTGAGCCCTGAGCGCTCTGTCCAGTACACAAGCCCCCCAGGCTCGAGCTGAGCTTGGCTAAGCGAAGAATCTTTCGAGTGCTTTGGCGGCTGACACGATAGTTTCTCTGTGGGTAGGTGATAACCTAGTAAACCTCAACTAGCTTAAGCCAATGCATGTCCCATTACTTAACTTAGTAAACCTCGACTAACTTAAGCATATCAACTACTGTAAATGCGGTTAACTCGTCACTTTAGCTAACTCATTTGTACATCAAGAAATCAATGCTCAATCTAGGCATGAAAAACCCTAGGCTTCCCAAAGAACCAACCTTTTGACGAACTGCACACACACCTAGCTAAGGAAAGCTCATGCTCACTCTCGACTTACATAGGTGTACCTTGCAAACTTGGCCCAGGTAAAATCGTGTTTGATGACCAACTAAGGGATGAGTGACTAGAGTCCTTAATTATTTGTAAACATTAACTGCTCATACCCTTTGAACTCTTTATCATTTACCAATAATTCCATTTGCTATCTTTTAATTACCTTGTCATACATAGATGCTCTTTGTAAATTCATGCCATATAAAGTTCGACCAGCTTAAGCACAACATCTTCTGTTAACACACACGCGCTTAAGTATAACAACTACACATGCAGATAACTTATCACTTAAGCTAACTCATTTTTATCATGGAATAACAAAGATAACAAAAATTCATCTTTAACAAAGAACTAACCTTTTTCTAAACTATACCCAATAGCCACTATGAGCTAATGCTCAAACTCAATGTATAGAGGTGTATATCTTGATCTCACCTGATTTTGCTATGCTGAGTGATTACTCGGGTATTTACACTTTCATAGGAAAGACGATTTTACTCTACGTCAGGTAAAGTTCATTCATTTATGAGAGTGTTTGAACTTGGATACTTGCTCACAACCATCATAGGTATAGGTGGGGGATTCTAGTACACATTACCCAACTTTTTCGCAGAGCGCCTGAACTCGGGTGCTCGCTCACACACCGAGCCAGGTCGACTGACCATGCATTTTAAACAATTTAGTGATAGTACTCATTTGTAGAACGCCTAAAACCGGATGGTCATACTTACACCGAGCTAAGTCGTCTTACCTGCTTATAGATGACCAATTTACATATAGAGTGCTTACTCGAATAATCTCACAGAGATAGATCGACTTACCTGAGAACAGAAAATCAACTTACACACAGAACGCCTACTCAGATCATCTTATCGAGACAGGTTGTCTTACCTGACAACAGAAAATCAACCTACACGCAGGACGCCTACTCGGATCATATTACCGAGGAAGGTCGTCTTACCTGACAACAAAAAATCAAATTACACGCAGAGCGGCTACTCGGATTATCTTACCGAGGAAGGTCGTCTTACCTGACAACAGAAAATCAACTTACTGTTGAACAATATGCTTTGATGTCTCCAAATCCAAGTGGAAAGCTTGAAGACCTTGTTGCTGCTGTGTGTGTCTAGTTGTTTGAATCTTGTTAATTCACTCCTTAAGATGATCCAAGTTCATTTGCATCTTTAGCCTTTTGAAAATATGGGTTTTCTAAAAGGAAGTGAAATTTCAACAAGTTGAAATTTCGAATCAACATGTTGTTTGACACTTAGTGAATTTTAAAATGATTTGAAAAAGCTTTGTCTTTGCCTTTGTTGTCAAACAAATTTCAACAGGTTGAAATTTTGAATCAACAAGTTGTTTGACACTTAGTGGATTTTAAAATGATCTGGAAAAGCTTTATCTTTGCCTTTGCTGTCAAATAAAAATCAATCGATTATTTCGATAAATCAATCGATTGTTTTTCTAAAAACCTTAAAAGAATTTTGTTAAGTGGTTTTTTTTTGTTTTAAATGATTCCAACAACTTTTGGTTTTCTATCGTTACTGTTTAACCATTTGATTGAAAGATAAAATTGTGGTTTTATGCTCCTATGCAAGAAACAAGTGAGAAAGATCAATCAAAAACAGTTTTCAAAGAGCTTTTGGATCATCTCAAGTGTGGAATAGGATTGGGTCTTGTATTCTAAACTTTGATCTTATGATTTACCCAGATGTATTCTATTGTTTTCTTTCTTGATAATTGTATTTTTGTATTTGTGTTGCCAAGAAGTGTTGTGTGTTCTTGAGGGGATCAAGATCAATATTCTTGGTGTGGTTTTTTTCCAAGGAGTGGTGTGTGTTCTTGAGGGGTTCAAGATCATCACCCTTCGTGTGTGTAGCTTGTAATATAGGGTTGATTACATTGTGAATTCTGAGTGGTTTCTGAGGACTGGATGTAGCTCTTGGTTAAGAGTGAACCAATATAAACATTTTGTATGAATCTTTCTATCCTTACACTCTTTAAACTGCTTTAACTTTGTTTTTATAAGCTGTTGATAAAAATAACCGATTGTTTCGTAAAAAAACAGGTTGATTTTCTACATCAAGCTTAAAAACGGTTTTATATTTGGCTGAACAGATTTTCCATTGATTAATTTTTCATAGCTTTTCACTCTACCTTCAATACTTTCGAAAATCTTTCAAAAACAATACACCCCCTCTTGTTTTAACCTTATAATTCTTATACTTACACGTAGAGCACCTACTCGGATCATCTTACCAGGGAAGGTCATCTTACCTGATAAGGGCGCCTAAACCCTAAACCCTAAATCTTACCGAGACAGGTCGTCTTACTTGACAGTGGATACTCAGGGAGCTTGCTCGGATAATCTTTCCAAGACAGGTCATCTTACCTGACAGTAGATACTCAGGGCGCCTGCTTGGATAATCTTACCAAGACAGGTCATCTAACCTGACAGTAGATACTCAGGGCGCCTGCTTGAATAATCTGTTAGAATATATGGCCTTAAACGAGAGGGGGGTGAATTGTTTAAGAGAGGTTTTTGAAAACTTTTCAAGGTTTAATAAAATTCTTTGTGTGAATCCAGAACATGAATCAAGTTAGCCAAGAATATAAGCAATAAAACGACAAAGCAACAGAAAAACAATCGGTTGTTTCTGTGAAACAATCGGTTGTTTATACCAATAAAGCTTAAACAAAATTTAAATGAGTTTAAAGTAAGAGAGAGATACACCAACAGTTTGTACCGGTTCACTCTTAAGCCAAAAGCTACATCTAGTCCTCAGAAAACCACTGGGTAATCTACTAAGTAATCAAACTAGATTACAACACACAAACCACCAAAGCAGTGACCTTGAACCCTTCAAGAAACACACTCCCTTTGGCAAACCACACCAAGAGTATTGATCTTGACCACCTCAAGAGCACACAACACTCCTTGGCAACACAACACTAGAAATACAGTAGTTTGAGAAGGGATTACACTTGTTCACAGTACATACTGAAATCAATACCATTGTAATCCTATTCCACTCTCTTTGAAAAACCCAAAGCTTGATGTGAATGTTCAAATCTTGAAATCAACTTTGTCACAACTGAAAAACTCAAATCTGTTTCTTTTGCTTGTTTGAAAACATAAACAACCCCTTTATGTTTTCCAAAGATTGGTCAAAGCAATTAATGAATGAGCGTTTTCAGTTGAAAATCATTTAAAGCACATTCAACAACCAAAACAAAATTCTGTTAGGATTTTCAAAGAGACAATCGATTGAAACCACGAAACAACCGATTGTTTGGTTTGACAGTTAAGTCAACCAAACTAAAACAGTTTTCAACCTTTTCAAAAACTCCTAAGAGTAAAACAACCGGTTGATTCGACAAAACAACAGGTTGTTTTTCACTTAGTTGGA
>Ga0123341_1000234_pt1 | contig 29526 bp, 14 predicted proteins | sample Turbeapinknodule_FD_89959 | JGI IMG/M metagenome (GOLD analysis project Ga0123341, IMG submission 89959) | Root nodule microbial communities of legume samples collected from Mexico - Turtle bean Mexico pink nodule | ecosystem: Host-associated > Plants > Roots > Nodule | place: Mexico: Nepantla...
GTCTTAATATAAGAAAAAAATAATGTATTTATTCATAGAAAAAGGTTATTTTAAAAAATATATTTAAATAAGTAACTTATTTATTAGTCTGATATACAGGCGCTTCCCGCTAGTATTTATAACAAAAAATAGTTTCACACAGTTTAAAGTATTAAATTTTATTAATCTTTTAATATTTGTTTTAAAGTGTCCTTGTTATTAATCTCGGAAATAAAAGTACATATTATAATATTATTATTAAATAAAGTAAAAGTGGCAAAAAATTTGTTTATATTTAAAAATACAGTAGTGTTTTTTCTGTTTATAAATGAGAACTGAAGCAGTATATAAAAAATGTATATGTTTCAAAAATTTTGACTCTAAAATTATTTAGAAAAAAAAATTCAAATTACGCAGTTGGGAATGCTTCTAACCCACATAGAATTTAGTTTTTTTTCCCACACCTATGAAGTTGGAGGAAGAAAGTATGTGAGTGCTTAAGGAAATTGTCCTAAATCTAATATGCCATGGAGTGAGTTTGACATTGGAACATGATTTTGTACTTGAGAAACCATTGTAGCAAAGAACCTTTCAACCCTAATTCATTTAGAGTTGCAACTTAGAACAAAGCTTTTATTCAACCATCATCCTAACCCAATGAATTAGTCTCATCACTATGCTAGAAAAAAGATTACAGAACCAGAAGGGTAAGTAGATGCACACAAAACAAAGTAAATTTTGGACAAATTGATCATATACATTTACAAGGTTATGCCCAAGATAGTGAACTATAACTCAAGCAACATAGTTATAAAATAATCTTTACCAGAGAAGAGGGTACATGTTACCAAAATAGACTCTACCAATTAATTTCCCCCAAAGTAAAAAGTTATTTACACAAAAAAATAATAAAGCAAAATTTCGAAAAAATAATAGAGAAAGAAAAGAACACTATTAACATTTCAATATGCCAATACCAATGCTATCATTGTGCCAAACAAATTCTACGGGAACTGAATCAAAATTTACAAAGAAATCAGCATTCTTGGGATTGACCAGATATTGATGTTTTAGCAGTGTTCTCTTCGAGCAATGGTGCTGTGGTTGTCCTTTCCACGCTTGATACTTCTTGCTCACTATCTTCATTATATCTATCCACACTGTGCAAAAATATTCCTGCAATAATGCACAATAATACCAGGACACATGCCATTCAGAAAGCTCTTCCATTTCCATATATTACACATTTATGAGTTTATTATGATGACCATGGTATTTTAACCAGTTCTAATGGCCAAGCAAGATCCATCACCATGGTGTGCAGAAATATAGGTGAGGTACGTATAAAGAATTCACTAGGGTAAGAATAGATTTCAATAGAGAATTTGATTATAAATTATCCACTAACAAAGTCTTTGTTAAAACTCACATTGTTGTAAGATATGAATCTTATTATTACCAACTAGACCAATCTTTCACATTCATCATGATATAAGATTAGATGCATTACTAGAAAATCATTAAATAGAACCAATTTTAGAGACAAAAAGTAATTAGTAGTTATATTGACTAAATTAGATACTAATTTAGAGACTAAAAAAATAATGAGTATCTAAATTAGTTTATATTATTGATAAATAGTTTCTAAATTTGTATCTAATCAGTAACCAAAGTTTTAATTACTAGTTATTTAAATTAGCTAAAACTTTGGTAGCTAATTAGATACAAATTTAGAAACTATTTATCAATAATAGAAACCAATTTAGATGCCAATAATTTTTTTAGTCTTTAATCTAGTCAATATAACAACTAATTATTTTTTGTCTCTAAATTTAATTTCTATTTGATGATTTTCTTATAGTGATGTGACTTGTTCTCATTTGCTTTTAGGTTCGGTTGGACATGATTTCTACAATCATCAAGGTTGCTTTAGTCCAGCCCCTTTTTCTTATGATATGATTAAGAAATTAGTAATGTGATATGGTTGTGGCAAATCAATAAGAAGTTGCATAAAGACTTACCTATAAACCATATTGCAGCTGCTGGAAAAAATATAGTTGTAAGAATCAAGGCAGTCGTCCTCCAGTTCTTAATTTTGTCCTGCATTATCAATGTATAGAACAACCATTTTGTCATTTTCTGGAAAAGTAACTATTTTCCCTTAAAATTTGTAATGAATACACCTTAGAAAAAGACCAACCTGGACAACTCCAACAAGAGGTGAGGAAGGTACATCTCCAAAGATATGAATAGCAACAGTAGATAAAGCCATAGACAGTGGCCTCAAACTTGGTTTAACACAATGGAGACACACGTAATTCACAGGAGCCTAAAAACAAAATTACAAGGTAAAAATTAAAGAAAGTGTGAAGCAATTGGACCATGAGTTCTAATGATCACAAACTATAGCTTTAAACATAAAATAATGTAACAGATAACTATCTGTGCTAGACTTAGTGTACAAACTCTATTCCATTTCCATTAAAAAAATGATCTTTTAAGGCATCATGTTAAAGAAACAGGAAATGTATACTAACCAATGGATAAAAGAGAAAAAAGGATAAAAAACTATTAATCTGGAAACAAGTACAAGAAAGAGAGTTTGGAACTACAGATGCGCCATCTATGCACTGTGCAACGACTGTGTGCACTGTGCACCACCATTTTTTTGGTGCCAAGTTTATGTTTGGTCAGCTTCGGAGCAGAATTCATTTTCACCTCATGATGTGTGATTAAGCCAGACATCCATTTGGTCAAAATTTATACTCCAGACATATTTTACATGATTTTTCCCAGGATAATGGTTTTGATATTGTTGATAATATTTTAAATTAATTAGTTAAAAAGTTTTGATAATATTTATTTCATACTCTAAACTAAAACATTCCGGGAGTTATAATAGAGTTTAGAAAATAATTTTCTTGAGAATAAAACATTCCTGAAAATGTTTTTTATAACCTTCTAACCAACGCAGGAATAAACATTCCCACTTGCAAAAAGATTCCGTGAAACAAATGCTTCTTAAGATGATAAGCATCTATATAGTTTAGTATGTCATACTATAAAAAGGTAAACACGAAGAAATTCTTGAAGAGAATGGAATGTACCTGAGTGGCAAAAACAAGTAGTTCACCAATAGCAAAAAGAGCCAGGAAGCCATACTCGCTTCTAAATAAGAAGGCACCAAAACAACATGCGCCACCAACAAGAGTTGATAATGATAGAAGCTGCAAAAAAAGTTGAACATGTTCATGAAAGAGAAAGGGAATTTCTATAAGAATTTTATAAGTGTTATGTGGAGATCACAAAATAAGTCAGTATGCAGGGCCTAAGAGTTCAACTAATTATCCCATTACAGCTTAGATGGGTGTATTCGAGAAAAACGGAGTTAAAAAACACTGAAATCTTTCTTTGAAAACATTTTGAAAAATTGATAAATGAAATTTACTTGCAGCAGACTTTGATAAAAGGGTTCCCTTATTTTATGAAAAAGTTATTTTTTACAAAATTTCAATACTGAGAACATGATGTTAAAAGCATATATGAGGCATACTTTGATCAATGAAGAATCAGATAAGGTGACTGAAAACAAATTTTCCTACTCAGATACAACAACATATACTCCTAACCTCTTACTGCAGTCTAGTACAGAAGATTTTGTTGAGGCAAAATCCCTCTTTTTGGTCAATTAAAACGTGGTCACTTAATATTTATAGATGACTACAGTTTATGTTAGGGACAATGATTCAGGCAGTGCAGTTTAGGCAATGCATATAAACTTGTACAAAAGAAATGCTAGAATTCACTCTCTGAATTCGAATACCAACCTTAAATGCGTTTGATATTGTGCTATTCATGTAGTCAAGAAGAAAGCCTCCTCCTAAGCTGCCCAATATTCCACATACAACAGTAACTCCCCCAAACATCATATCTGCATTAGCCTGCCAAAGTAAATTGTTCTTAGTACAATTATTTGATATAATAATAGTACAGCAATAATATTGCATATCACCTGCAAATTTTAAAATTAATGGGAGTATACTTATTTTAAGCAAGTAAAAAGACATAAGAGATAGAAGGAACAACCGTGTTAATGAAATCTTATGTATAGTTGTGGTCATATGACAAAATAAAATCTCACCATGTTATATATACTATAACCAGCTTTGGGCCCCCAATACGAGTAAGCACCTATTACAAAGTTGTATGCTATGTAACCTACAAATGGACATTCATGTGACATAATTAAATTATGGCAAAAAAATATGATTGTTGAACATGGTATAATATAGGTAGAGGATATTGATATATGAAGTTCCCAAAGAAGCTAGGTATATGCAGCTTCTAAGATGAATTTAACAACACAAACTAGATCAAAAGAAACTAGTAGATGCACATAGTAGATCAGTAGGAGGACGAAATACCTAGAACATTGACGACAAAAATCTTGTCAACAAGCAGTTCTTTGAAGTCTTGCAGAAATCTTGAGAACTGACCTAATACTGTGGTTGCATATTTTGACCTAAGATAAGACAGGTATTAACAAAATATAATTTTATGAACATTATTCAGTGAGTTATATCAGACACATACAGTCAATCAATAGAGGTAAAAAGAAATTAGTAAAGAAGGACGGTGGGGGTAATCATCCTCAGGTGGAGGGAGAGGATTTTATCCTTAATAAAGATAATGCTTCCATTGGCTAATGGCCAATAGGCCATATACTCTATAAAAACAGCACTCAATAAACCAAGAATGATTTATTATTGTTCTCACCTGGAAGGTTCATGTGAGTGTTTGTCTCTGAACTCTGCCTTCAAGGACAATGTTTCATCTTTTCCATTTGAAGCATTCACATCTTTTCATAAAATAAGTGAATTTTGTTAAGTTCAACAAAAGATATTGTGAATCAGCAGCAGACCAATAAAACAGAAATGTAACTTCAGTAAACTGAAAAAATTTAGTGAGATTTGAGCTGTCCCAGAGAAAATGCATATGGATTTCTAAACAATCATGAAACGGGGGAATGGTTACAAAAGAACTTCTAACACAGACAATTTCGAGCCTTCCAAAATTTTGATTAGTACACGCTTACATCTTTGTAGTTTATAAAGCAAAATGTCTCTTCTCTCTACTAGTCTTCAAAGGAAGGGCAAGAGAAAACTGAGGAAAACATGTAAACCTAGTTGTTCATCTGAAGGTCTGCTCAACAACTAGGGCATCTTGGGAGAGGAATAGATTTTAACCTTTTTTTAGATAAAGTCACAATAATACAACTGAAATATAAAAAATAAGGATCGGGAGTCCTCCAATAAAGAGAGAAGAAAAGGTACTTCATAGTACAAGAGAGATAACAAGCGCAAAAATAAGTTTAAAGAAGCAATGAAGGAATAGCATGGGCACATCCTACGAGAGATAAGCTGGTTAAAATCAATTGCTAAAAAAGTAAAATTTATTAATTTTGTATGAAACTGGTATAGAATATCTATCATTTAATTTTACTGAAAGACAAAAACCAAGAAGACAAACGATAAAATTCTGTGCTTAGACCACAATGAGCTATTTATAGAGGATAACACATAACTACAAAATATTCATATCTATTAGGCTAACAACACAAATACAAAATCAAACTAAGCGATCTTAATATCAACGGTTACCATATAAATACAATTTTGACATATCTACAAGATTCTAACACTCCTTCTTAAGAGCTTACATATGTATCATATATGTCAAACTTGTGACAAATGTCATCAACACAAGACTTCTTGACAAATGAACATGTTAGTCAATTAGTTGCTGAACTGGACAAAGTAAATAATAACAAAGATTCACAAGGGCACGATAGGTGTTGGTAAGACAGGTGTTGGAGAGTAAAAAACTACTTGGACATTGCAGTGGCTACTGGAGAACTAAATTGGTCATGGCGATTACCAGAGAGCAAAAATACTTAGAGAGACGGTGACTGCAGATAGCAAAAAATACTTGAAGAGTGCAACAACTGTTGTAAGCAAATATACTCAAAAGGCATGACAATTGTTGAAGAGCTCGACAGCCAGAGAGCAAAAAATGCTTGGAGGTGTTGGTTTTCACACGACAAGGTGATGTCAATGGTGGAAGTCATCGGCTAGAAAAAGCTTGCTGGAAATTCGTTGTTGGTGAACAATTAAACACAACAGAAGAACAGAAACCAAAAATGCTACATGGTTTCTAAAAATTTACATTAATTCCTATACATAGTAGTATATTGCTAGGGACTTTGATATTATGGGGTGCCTAAGTCCCACATTGAGTAACTTGGAATGCTTGGTGGAAAATTTAAGTGTTTGGTTTTCCCCCTTTAATAGCTAGCTTTTGAGAGTGGGTTACCCAAGTGTTAGGGTTCTTATCAATTAGTATCACAACTAGTTGTCTGTTTAAAAAACCCTAGAGTGAAATCCCTGACAAGATGTTGATTCTTAGAGGTGGTACTATGATATGGGACTTAGGTATTATTATGGGGTACCTAAGCCCCAGATTGGGTAATATGGGATACTCAATGAAGTATTTATATGTTTGATAGTTTTCCCTTAACAGCTAACTTCTGGGGGTGGGTTTCCAAAGTGCTTAGGGGCTTATCATGTTCATATTTATTATTATTATTATAGATAACACATTTATAGTTTTAAATTTTAAATTTTAAATTATATGTTCAATGGTAGATATGCTGCCATGTACATAGTACTCAGCATGGAAGTGAGTCTATATTAACATTACTCTTTCTTTATAGAACTTTCATCCACATAAATTTGTATTAGACGCAATTCCAGTAAATACTGTTTCCAATATGGAGGAATTTCTTTGGCTTTGTAGCACCACTCTAAAACATAATGTACCTACCTTGAGCTTCTGACACAGCTGTCTCAAGTGTCAGTTCCTTTTTTGAATCCGTAGGGGCAAAACCTGGATGCACAAGTAGTTTAGTGATGGGAAACAATGCTAGGGAACTACGGGAAATAAATGCAGAAAAAATGCGCACCTTTCAACTGCAAAGGCTTCATAACAAATCCCAAAATAGCAAACGGAAACATCAATATAGCTTCCACCCAAAATGCATATCGCCAACCAAGATGGCCTCCAACCTGTTTATAGACAATGAAAGTATAAAATAAGAAAAAACCACATTAAAAGCAAGTAAAAAAAGAAGAGATACATGGTTGTTGCTAAAGTATAAGTATGGTACAGGAAAATCTTTCCTTTACCTACACACATACAGGTCCAACATTGGGTTTCTATTGTAATTGAAAGGGGAGGAGACGGTTGTCATTCCAAATTTATTATCAATGGACTACTTGTACAACCTTTCTACCTTTAAGGACTTTCCAGTTTAAGATTTGTCTTGTCTAAAACATTATACTTTTCATTCAATTTTCAAATTTATAGAGAACTATACTGTCAATCTATATATATATTATTGAAACTATATATCAATTACAATTTAATACTGGCAAATAAAATAAAAGGAAATCTTACCAAACCACCATAGACATAGCCAACTGCATATCCTGCTGGTATGCACATGTAAAATGTACCAAGCCACACCGTTTTCTGACACACACACACACCAATGTAAGATAGGTTTCCACCATAAAGAAAACAATAACAAGCACAATGACATAAAACATTTCAACTACCAAGAATGGTAGGGAAAACATCAGTCAGCTTTATAAGATATTATATGTACAAACTATTAAAATGTTGAAAGGAGAAAGCATATAACTAATGTAGATCAACTCTCCAGAATGATTAAAGCAAATATTCCATAGGTTTTGCCAAAATGGAACACCAATGACAACTTGTTAAACAACTATTCTAATTCTTTAAAGTATAATTTTAATAATTCAGTCCAAAATGTGATTGCACAAAGCAAATAGCTCCACGATTTAAAGGAATTTATGCTGAATTAACATTTATTCACATCATATTTGTACATGGAGCTATAATTGAACCAGGATCCCATAAAAATTGCTTCAGAGTTCAATAACTAAATGTACAAGATGGCTACACATGAGCATAATAGACAATAGAAACATTCTAAGATGATTACCAGGAACAGAAACAAACCTGTGAAGCTGGGGCATTGTCATCAATGAAAGGTGCTGCAAGACTTATAAATGAAGCCTCACCAACACCAACAAGCCTGTAGATAAATACGAATATAAAAGGAAGCAAAATAAGATTACTCTTGAATTGTGTACTATATTATGTATGTATACAAAAACCATGGAGTTCAAAATATAATGGAAGACACTTACATGCGGCAGACTGCAATGGACCAGAAATTGAAAGAGAAACCACAACACAAGGTTGCAAGAGTCCAAACGGATAATCCAACTCCAATAAGTCTAAATGGGTTTACACTGCAAAACATTAGAATTATATAATGATTAAACATTTATCTAAGCCAATGATAGCACTTACAAATCAGATAAACAATAGTCAGTTTGCACAACAGAGATCAGAAATTTTCATTATTAGATGATTATGTCTAACATAGGAAACCTAAATTTAATGGAAAATAGGTTAAACCATGGGTGAGTGTGGTTAAATATATGCTGCAAAACATAAAAGACATACACAGTCATTAATTTAAAAGGATAAAAAGTCAAACTAAGGGGACATTCTGAGCTTCAATATAACAGATCAGTGGTTGTTCAAAAGCTTCTTCAATTTTCAGAGGTTTCATAATGTCATGAGTTGACAAAATATCTTCTGAAGCATTAAAGGTTGAATATTTAAGTTAAATAAACCTAAAAGAATCCAACAAATAAATGAGTAGTTGCTGATGTATAGCTCAAGAAAACTAAACCAAAAATATAAGCAGCCTTTATGCTTGGACTTAAATGTCTACATCATAAATTGGTTATCAGTATGCTAATCCTTTAGCCATAACAAATCTGGAGTTATATAGACAAGATAAAAACCAGAGATTGTTCACATCACTGAGTCTAAAGTAGGATTAGCCCAAGCTTGACGATTGAGCGGGAAGAACTTAAGTAACTATGTCTAAAGTAGCTTATTTACTGTATTAAACACATAGGGTCATGCATTTATAAATAAGAAAATACAAAGATATGAGCCTAAGCCCCTTACATTACATTTAACAACTTTGATCCCAAAAATGCCACGGGACCTTGACATACTCATGCCAAATAGGAAGTGAAGTACAAAAAGTGCTATACAACATTTTTTTGTGCCCCCCTATCCTCTTCACTTTGTGGCATTTAAGTGGGATATGGTACACGGGGAATCCCAGATATACATATAAATCATTTATCATAACCACCAAACTATGAACCCAGCTTATTAAAGGTATCAAGCAAAAATATGAAACAACAATTTCAACACAAACAGTCATTACCTCTTTGCTAGAGAAGCAAATATTGGAGAAGCCACAAGAAGTCCAACCATAAAAGCGGAAGATAGAACTCCATCCTCAAAATTGCTCAGTTTAAAGTCCCCCCTGTATAGAAGGAGAAAACAATGTAGCCAAGACTACTACTACTAAGCTATGAAAATCTAATGCTCCATACATAGTACAACATGCCATGGCACAAAACAAAGGAAAAGCTGTTACAGGCAATAGCTAACTTGCTGGGTATAAATTTAACTTTCCATTTAAATTTAATACCAAAGTTTATGTTTAATTGTTTTCACTATTTATGTCAAAGACCCTACTATATCTTACACTTACTGTATTCCGGTTCCAGATTTGCAGGTGCCACCTTCACAAGTTCCTCGACTTCCATTGACACCATTGCTTGCTATTGCTCCTCGGTCCAAATAGTTTAACATGTTAATTACACAAAATATAGCCAACAACCTACAGGGAAGAGATAAAAAAAAAATTCAAATACCCAAAAGCATTGAATTTTGAAATTTCAACTTAATCTACAGCTGCATTGGTCAAGCATGAATAATATGATACCCGACGACAACTCAAATCCATGTCAAACATTACAAACAAACAAAAAGTAGCAACAACACCCCAAATACACTTCAAGGAATAAAAAAAGTCCATTTCGTTTAATCAACAAAAATTGATGAGAGAAAAGAAAAACCCAGACTTACTCCCCCTCCCTATCACATACCCATATCACAAAAATTCAAAATTCCCTCCCTTTACGCACTCTTTTTTTTCCAGCGCCGATCTATTAACTAAAAAGTAAAAATTGAAAAATTACCTCTTTGGTGTAAACCATGAAGTTGAGGGAATCATGGTGGACTTGGTGTCCACGCCTGGCTCCAAAGAAGGTTGAGGGTGAGAAGAAATAGAAGACGACGACAGCTCAGGCTTTCCTTCATGTTCCTGTTGCGGTTCCATACCAATATAATATATAATATCTAACACAATAATGTATTGTATTGTTTTACAATGACCCTTTTCTTAAAGATTGGAAATTGAAAGGTAGTTGAAGGAACGAGAGCAATGGTCAAAGAGACAGAAGTGCCCTTGCTCTTCCTTCAACCACCCAAGCTCTCATATTCTTCTTCTTCTTCCTCTTCTTCTTTGTCTGAAATTTCACCAACGTGATGAGGTCACACTTATGTTTGTAATCACAAATAAATAGAATTGCTGAGAAATAGGGATTCGTTTTTTCATCGGTAACGAAAATAGAAGTTCAGGACAGGTGGTGTTTCCTGTTAACAACGAATCCTAAGATTCCGAATCCTTATCTTACTCTCTCTCCTTTTTTGCTATCTTTCTTAAAATTTTCCGAATTTTAAGGTTCAAGAGAATTTTTTTGCGGCTGAGACCTCGAGATAATGAAGCTCATTTTTAAATATTTTTTATTTAATAACTTTTTTCCATTAAAAGTGTTGAGTTTCAAGTAATTAGAACATGGCCCTATTTTTATGAACAAAAAGAAAAAAATAATATATATTTGTTTTAGCATAATATATCATTTCTGTCGATAAAAAAATAAAAATTGAAGTAGCTATATATTGATGATGATAGGTTGGTAAAGTTAGAATCCTATAATGATAACAATGTTTGTGATTGAGGTCAGAAAATTGAACTTAAAGTAAGATTTAGATGATTAAATTACAGTGAAACTCCATAACTATATAATTGATTTAAAATGATGATGATAAAAAAATTATAAGAAAGTGGTAGAATAAACCAGTGAAATCTTCCAAAAAGGAAAAACTACAGCGCAGCAATTAGTGAAATAACAAGCACATGTGTAATCATATTTTCAAACTATATTATGTTTTAATTAATATCATTAAAAACTTTAGCATTATTATATTTTAACTGTATACAAATTTTCACCGCATTAACCACAAATAAAATCTAATTTCAAGTCAACTGTATATTCTCATTTTCTATAATTTTTCTTTTCCTTTTTAAAATAAAATTAATACTTTTTTTACGTTAAGGAAAAGGAATAGAAGAAGAAACAATTTTTTGTTTATGTATACATTGACTAAATAGTTTTTCTAGCTTAAGGAAAATGAAAAATATTTTATTATTGTATTTATTAATTAAGTCATAGAAATAGTAAAACTACTTTACATTATTGGAAATGATTATTTTAAGGGGAAAAGTCTATTATGATTAGTTACAAGACTTAGGAATTATATTTGGTAAAAAAATTTAACCAGCAGGATCATATTATATTTCTTATCAGGACAGAATACGAATTAATTTAAAGCATTTTGGTGCCTGATTTTGTCATGAAAGGCACAGTTGCAAAAGAATTGTGTGCATTGTATAGTAAGCAACATGTGATTTTGCAAAACTACACATGAACTGGTTTGTTAGATACTCAATTTTAACTTGGCATGTGACAAATAATTTGGATATGCTCGGTCAAAAGATTCTTTATACAAGAGAAGAAGTGACGTTCCAGATTTTTTTTAACAAAGTGGGTCAATTTTATTCTTTTTTATTCAAATGAGGTTGGTTTTAAAAAAAACTAAAAAGAGTATGGTTAGTCGTGTGATTAAATTTTTAGTTGAAAAAGTCACGATTTTTAACATGTGAAAGTAAAGTCGTGATAAGTGATAAGGTGGTATGATTTTAGTTATGGAATATCACCATTTTGATTAATGATTATTTTTTAATAAAATCGTGTTTAACTGATATTATTTCAGTTCAAACCATATCACAGTAACATCGTGCTAATCTTACATTATTAATGTGGAATTAGATTTTTTTCTAAAACAAAACTCCAACATAAATTTGATTTATCAAATAACCTAATCAAAATATTACATAACTTACTACACACAATTTTAATTTATTTCAATTATAATTAATTAAATATTATTATTTACATAAATGTTATCTACTATTAAATAAACTAATATTATATATTTTTAAAAATTGTGTCGAGATGGTAATTATACAAAAAAAAATCTTGTAAGGTTGATGACTTCAATATAACACGCTTGAACTACATCATGCCACTACTTAAAAAAAATATATAAAAAAACAATTGTATTAATCAAAATCATGTCACACAACTTCATCCTTGATTTTAACATAGTAAAAATTGTATCTTACAAATCCTAATCCGTATTTTTTTAAAAAAGTAACCCCATTTAAGTAAAAACAGGGTAAAATTGCCTCAGTTTGGTAAAAAACAGAAATTCCACTTATTTTTGTTCTCATTTTTCGACAGTGAATCGATCTGCTATGAACATTGCTAAATAATTTTAACAAGTAGGACGTTATTTTTTTCAGTAGTTTATGCCACCTTGAACTGTTTCTGACTTCCCACAAGAAACAAAAACTATTTTAAAGATGTTAAATCACTATACATTTTGTGGCTCTCAAAAGAATCGAAGTGAGCATCAGAGTTGGAATGATGCTGTTCTACAAGGCATTGAGATGTTTCCTATACATATATTGTTAGCTCTGCAATGAAAATGAAAACTTCCTGAATCTTTCAGAATTTATTGGGGTTAGAGGAGCAAAATAAATGGGAAGAAGCCATGCTCAGGATTCCTCAGTGACAGCAGTATGGGAAGAAGGAATTGATGAATCTACAACCATTGCGCTTTCTTCACTACTTTGTTTGCCAAGTAAAACACCATTTCCTTCTAATTTCACAGCTTCATTAAGTTCATGTTCTTGCTCTTTCTGATTCATTTCTGATAATTCAGATTCTGCTGAAGTTGCTGCCACCGGAACACGTGCTTCCCTCGTGTCAGAAGCTTTCACCTTACATTACAGACACAACAGTTTCTTGTTATGCAAGTTTCTATCACACCAATAGCAACCATAAAATTAAAAAAAGAACAAATTAGTAACGTGAACATAGTGAAAGTTATCTTGAAATCTAGTTATAGAAAGATAATTTAATTTCCTTGAGAATAAATTAATAAGGTACTTAGTAGCTAACTAACTTTAGAGGGTAAAGTAACAAATACTAATCATTGAAGAGAAAGTCAACTGTAAAAGTTACATGCATATGAAGAACAAATTATGGATGTGTTGAAATATCAATGGTTAATTTTCTTAATTAGCAACTAAAATTACTTACTTTACACTTGCTCACTTTAGAAGAGCCAAATCTATCGAAAAACAACAACGCATCAAGCAAGATCAACCCATAAAAAACAGCATGCCCAACAGAATTGAAACTCCCATAAGTCTCCAGAATTTTGCTGCCTTACACTGTATCTGTTTTGAGCTATTCTTTCACCGTTGTTATAGCTGTCATCTTTAGTGTATTTTTCATATTTGGTTTTCTTTGAATTCTTGTCTCTTAGATTCTATCTTATCCTTTTGATGAGCTGGAATAACTAGACTACATATATCCCCAATATGTTGCTAATGGTTAAGAAATGTGAAAGGCCTTTTCCGATACTATCTTTTATCAGCAAACCAGTTTTTCCAGTATCCGTTTTTGTTTTGTGGTATCAAAGCTCCTACTGGAGCTCTGTTGATACTGCAGAAGACTCATACCCGGTGACTGAATGCTATACCAAGCTGAAATCAATCTAGAAAAAACTAGAAAACTACCATCCCATGAGTCCTTGTACCTGTGCAGCTAGCTAGAACATATAACAATCAAGATTTCATCATCTACTTTCTCAAAGGACTTGAATGATTATTTGTCGTGTATTCTAACTTTCTTCCTATTCAACCTCTACCAACAACCGATAATTTATATAAGGAGAAAAGAAAAAAATAAAAGAAAGCCATCAAGTGGTGGTAGGTATTGTTATTGGATCTTCCCATGCTTCTAAGAAAGGTCAGACGCAACTTTAGCCTTACTAAGAAGGAAGGACAAAAAAAAGATTCATTTTGGGATTGAGGATGAATACGAATTTGATAGGTCTAACTTTGAATCTGAAGAAACTGAAGAAATACTTTGACAAGACTTGCTTTGAAGGGGAAGAGGAGAAGGGATATTGGATAACACTGAAGATAAGAGCCAGATGATTAGAAACTTAGGACATTTGTCTTATGTTTTGTCGTTATTTCAAGTATTGAACTTGGTGGTGTTTTTCTTTGATTTTATTGTTATTTGAATTTTTGCACTTGCTACTATTATTAATTACATGGTTGTCTTTCACTACTTTTGCATTACTATTATATTTCTGCATTTTTTTAATATCAATAGGTATATATTATACCTTTTGTCCGTGTTACTTCACTAAAACACTGGCATTATGCGATGTTTTCCCCAATATATATACGTAGCACTTCGAGAATTGAGGTAGGCAATTTAAGACATTCCAACACTCCCCTTCCTTAGATGTTTATCAAACCAAGTGAACCCACCAGAGTAAGCAATTACCTAGATGATCTATAGGCTTGCGAAACAAATATATAAGCCACACTCCAAGACTGAGGCAAGCGATGTAGGACTTCCCTCCACAGATGTCTGTCAAACCTGGCGAGACTACCAGAATAGCCAGTTACCAAGATGAGCTATAGGTTTAAAACCATGTTAAATTTCAAATCTGATGGGAAATAGCACATTTAACTACTGAGATTCCTCTTTGTCAGTGAAAATATTGTCTAGACTTACTCATTAATTAGGGTTCATTGGGTTCGAAACCAATCTCCACACCTATGGACACCACCCTTTGTATCCAACAAGACTCTTGTAGTTTGTTGCCAAATCCATTAACCCACATAAGCTTGGTTGGTAACTTGATATACTTACCAACAAATAACATTGCCTTTGCAACACAATAGCCAAGTCACTTTGTGTCTTGATCTACTCAAACACATCTTTCTACTACTACTTGTATTATCAAATATCTCAAAGGATGTTCAAGAAAGGGACTCCTTTTTAGTAGAGTCACCCATTTACATTCGTGGATTCAGTGATGCAAATTGGATAACATGTATTGATTCACACAAGTCAATCATAGGGTAGTGTTTCTTTCATGGTAGATTGCTAATTTCATGGAAGGCTGAGAAACAAAGCGTAATTTCTCGCTCATCTCTGAGGTAGAACATAGAGCTCTTACCTCAACCAGATGTGAATTACAATAGCATACTAACCTTCTCAATGATCTCCATGTCACTTGTTCTTGTCCAAATGTGTTATATTGTGATAATTAAAGTCTTTTACGTAGAGCTGCAAATCTATGTTGACCAAGCATTTAAATATTGATTGCCACACTGGTTGAGAGAAAAGTCAACAATGATTCATGTGATTGCTTTGCAATTCGTCCTTCAATCGATTAGCATGCATTTTCACTAAAGCTCTCTCGTGCCCAAACCTTTCGGTGGCAACTTTTCCAAGCTTGAGCTAGATGACATTTTCCTATCACCACACCAGTTTGTGGGGGTATCAGCAAAACAACTGCCCATGATGCAAGATCTGCCCACACAAAACAAGAGGCCCAACAGAACTGGAACGTCCCTAAGTCTCCAAAATTTTGCTGCATAACACTGTATTTGTTTGAGCATAATAAATTTCAACACAATTGGAACGTTCCTAGACGGATTGGCCCTAATGTTGTCACTCTCTCAAACTAAACAATATCCAATGTATGCATTTTTGCTATCCCATAACCCCCACACTCCAAGCATATTTTGATTTGCCACCCCCGGAAACCACCATGTTCTTTGAACAGTTTTTTGCTCCTCGGGCATTTTTTTCTCCCTAGCGACTATTGTGTCCTCCAGCAATTCCCACGCCTCTGAGCCTTTTTGCTCTCCGGCAACCCCTATGCTCCTCAAGTTGTTTTCTTTGTTCATCAAAAGCTACCACGCTCTTTGAGCATTTTTTTTCTTGTCTATAGTCGTTACGAACTTCAAGCATTTTTGCTCCTCAATAGGCCCCACGCCCTCTGAGCATTTCTACTCCCTCACAACCACCACACTCTTAATTTTTGCTACTCGACAGTAGTCATGATCTCCAAGCATTTCTTTGCTCTTCGGCAACTACCATGCCCTCCAACATTTGTAACAAACTTGACTTATATGATAAGTATGCTCAAACTTGAGGGAGAATGTTAAAGATGTCACTTATTTACTTTAAAACACCTCCAACAGCCAACTAACTGATATGATTCGGGGTTTTGTGTTAATGGCTTTTGTAATAAGTTTGTCTCATATGATACATATGTTCTGGCTTGAAGGAGAGTGTTAGAGATATGATTTGATTATTACATCAAATAGAGATATGATTTGATAGGGAATATCTTACCAAATATTTTCCATTATTAAATATTGATTTTGTTCCTTACTATTGTTTCTCTTCTTCATTATAAATAAGAATACCATGTGTGTACACAATATACAACACATAATTACAAGCAATACTTAATAAACTAAATTTTATATATATACATATATATATATCTGTACGGTGCTATTGATTAATAAACGTGAAAGGCCCTCTTTCAATACTGTCTTTTATCAGCACACCAGTTTTTTCCTAAATTCATTTTTGTTTTATGGACTCACCTCAAGGTGCAGGTGCAGAATTTATCATGTCAATGTAATCAGGGGGGGGGGGGAGAATAGCCGTCTAAACGAAAAATCAGAAGTTTAAGGTCATATTACGGTCAACATAAGGAAACCACACAACGCAACATCAACACAAATCACAATCAATTAAGTACTAATGTTTATACTTATTACTCATTACATTCTTTCCTCCCACTTTTTGTTAGATATCCTATTAATTTCAGACAAATCCACAAGACAGCTCATACACAACCATATTTTAGCATTTACTCAAGCCAAATCATTGTTTTGTAGTACCTGCAGCGGTTTCATAATATCTAATCCACGATTTTCAGGTTGGCTGCTTGCTTCTTCAGCTTGGAGCTCCATAGAATCTCTAATAAGCTGACTCAAAAATGCTACATCATCAGACATCACACCAAGGCCTTTCAGCAGCTTAGAACCCAGGTGCAAGCTAGTCTGCAAGAATAAAATATTTAGCACCAGTTTCCTTTCCAAGTATCAGGGGAGGGCAAAAAAACTTTTTGGCGCTACCTCTGCATTTTCCAAAATGGCATCTGTTGCACCTGACTTTTTCAGATCTAATAGATGCTTTAGATCACGAGCTCTGGCATAGATTGGGATCTGAGGAATTTCATCACTAAGTATACAATTAAGCCAAGAGAGAAGACAGCAGGATTAAAGGAAGATATGAAACACAGTTACAAATTTTTATCAGCCAAGTTACACTTAATAAAGACCTAACAAGTAATACAAGTCCTAGTGCATCAGATACCCTTTGGTTCTGTTTATAACTTGGTAGGTAAGAGATTCTTATGATACATATTGGAGACTATCACCATTCATTTTATAAACAAATTAAAACTAATCTAATCACATTATACTATCATATTTGCTTTCATTTATAGAAATCCACTACTTCCCCCCTCTTGTGCACATATAAATGCATGCTCTCAACCAATTGAGATAAGAAGAAAATTACCGCGGGAAATGTCAATCTTAGCCTCTGAACAGCATCAATTGTCTTCTTCTTTCCAGTGTACATAATCATAAAAGCCTTTGGAGAAGAGACACCAGCAGATTGAAGAACATCGGGACGTGATCCATCCCCATAGACTATAGGAAAGCCAATTTTTCTAGCTGCCTGTCCAGCAGTTAAAGATGGGAGAATAAATTAAAAGAAAGGTGGATAAAAGATATTGCAATATGAAGGGTAAGAAATGACCATAAATAAACCTTTCATTCTCTTAATAAAATAAAGAAAAAGAAAAGATAAGAACAAAGAGACGATGAATGATTGATGAGTGAATATTAAATTGGAAAATTTATAGTTGCATATCATGCTATTCACAATATCTGTGAAATTTTAATTTTTAAAAGAGAAAACTGTGCATCAGTTGTGAATATAAATAGAGAATTTGACCATATAAAGAAGCTTGTCTTTTTATTCCATGCTTCATATAAGGCATCAGAGAGAATGTCTCAACATCTAATTATTGCAGATATTCTAAACAGCAGATCTCTACCTAATAGTTTCAAACAATTCCTCAGAAAATGAAAAGAAAAGGGTCTCATGATGCACAACGCTTAAAATACACCGACCTTTACAACATTGGGGTCCAGATCAAATGCCACATAAGGCCATCCTACTTCATCACTCTCTCCTCCTGAAGCTAATGGATTGGACAGGAAATTGGCAAGGACCTTTACATATAGAACAGAAGGAGAAATTTTAGAAATGAGTGATAGAAATGATAGGTTTTACAATGTATTGATGATCTACCTGGCCCATTTGTCCAAATCCAAGGATAACAATAGGTTCCCTAGCGTTGAAGTTAATAGTCTCCGAAGCTTTCTGATTCTGAAAATAATTCAGTAATTAATGTACACTTGCAGTTAAAAATGAAATCACTGGCATAAGATCGAAGAAAAAGTTGTACATTGTTTTTTACGTCTCATAGTTTGTCCTATGACACATTAAGTTGATAAAAGAATAATAATTGAAAAGAAATTGATGGCTTGAACAATAAAATCCACCAGAGAATGAATTTTGTGTCGAAAGGACCTACTTTAATACAGCTAGTGAATTTTCTTGTATTTTTTTTAATTACATTTCTTATGGATGACATTTTTTTTTTCAAATACACCAATATTCATCATTGCTACTTGCAATCCTTATATGCATACACATGTGTGTTTGTATTGGAGTGCAAATAACTGCCAAAATTGTAAATCGTACAAAAAAAGACATACATTCTCAGGATCAGATTTTTCTTCAATAAAACTAGCAGCCCTTCTTCCAGCTTCGTTCAGAAATGGGGTTAATGCCATCGACAATACCACAACAATTATAAGCAGCTTGTTGAGCTCAAGAGGAAGCACCCCAAGCCTGTTACAAGAAGCCATAAATTTTTATAACTAAAAACAATCTGAATGTTCTCACTCAAATAACATCAATGCATCATATCACATAATTAAGTACCTATTTGCTAAAGAGAAAACAACAAATCCAAATTCGCCTCCTTGGGATAGAAGCAATCCTATTCTTACACTTTCTTGTAAAGTAAGCCCAACACGAGGACCAATTGCAGTTATGATCAATGTCTTTATAACAATTAAACCTCCCAAGAGTGAAAGTACATTTGGCCATTCTCGTAAAAGGAGCTGCAACAAAAATAATATATTATGAAGGGTAAATATACATCTGAAGATACACAAACACACACACACACACATATATATATATATATTCATTAATTCATATATCTAACAAAGACTATTCGTTTAAACTTCATAAATTCATGGATCCAATTGCACCAAAACAGATAAATCACTTATGTTCCACTCAAACAAGTACTGGATTTAATAGAATAACACAACGGATGTGTGAGTGAGTTGGTAGATGAGTATCCCCACTTCAAGATAAATCAAGGAAATTACTATTTACTATACAGTATTTGAATTTATCCAAATACAACTTCAGTATGTTACTAGAATGTTACACCACTGGTGAACAAAATCTTGGACCTCTGTAATAACTAGTTTGATGAACCTGATAATAAAAGTTTGCATATATGCAGACACAATGGTCAAATTAACATAATAACCATGCTTAGAAATACAAAAACCATGTTACACATATCATGAATGATAATCATATTAACCTGCATGTCAATTGAAGTTCCTGTAGTTAGAAAAAACAATCCAAGCAGCAAGCCTCTAAATGGTCTTATGTCAGCTTCAATCTGGGTCCTGAAGTTTGTCTCTGCTAAAATCGCCCCAGCTAAAAAAGCCCCGAGCTGTATTATGATATTACATACAATTGTCAAGTTAATATTCAATATAATGATTCTTCAAAAATCTCAAATTTAAACCCTAAGCATTGGAAATACAGAACCGTGTCACTAAAGCCCAAATTCTGTGTGCCCAGTGAAGTCCCAGCAATTGTCAGCAAGCAGAGAGCAACAAAAGCCTCTGAGCTCCTTGTATCTGCAACAACCTGAATTTGACCAAGAGTTTACTGCCTAGAACATGTAAAATATGAGTTTGGACGCATTTTATTTTTTTTGGATAAAAATCTTTCTCGAAATATATTTGTTACTGACCTCAAAAACTCTACTGAGAATGTACTTTGCCCCAAGAGAAAGCAGACCCAATCCACCTAATGCCTTTAAACTTTCTTGAGCAAGCGTGGGCCAAATACTCCCCTCAGTTATATTCTATAATGAAAAATAAGAAAACAGGATCAAGAATGAAAGCAAAAGTTTATGCATCTGATTATAAAGAAGTTAGTTTATTGAAGAAAATATAACAATATGCAACATACATAATTGTTAACCTCAAATTTACAGTAAGTAAAAAATAATACAAAAGCACAAACTTAGTATTGTAAATAGCAAATTATTAGTGTTGGAGATCTCACATCGACTAGAGATTGGGACATTTCATTCTTTATAAGTGGGTGCAAACCTTTGATTTTACGAAGTTGAGTTAGGCTTAAAGTTCACTTCTTAATATGATATCAGAGTTATTTCAAGCCTATCCTAGCAATTGTTTGTTGACCTTATCAGGTCACCGGTTATCTGACCATTCATAATATATAGTCCAACGCAAAAATATCTTCAGAATCTTCGTATTTATTTTAGTATATTTTTATTTCCTTTTTTTAAAGGTTTTGGTTATTACAAATTGTAGCTATTAATATTATAAGTCTAACAATTACATATTATAAGTCTAGCAATTACAAATAGTTTAAATATCCATCAGTTTATAAAGAAAGCAGAAAGGCAATATGTTAAATTAAAAATATTGAGTGAGGATATTACTTATCGTCCACATCTCACCTGGCTCTCTAGTATTGGAAGTATGACTAAAAGAGGAACAACGGCTAAGTCCTGGAATAAAAAGCAGAAAAGGAACAAAGTTAATTATATCAAAGTTTTTCTTTACTGATATCTTATTTATCAATCGACAACAACAGAAGATGTCAACAGGTAAAATCATACAAGATGAGTCCTCCTAACAACCACATTTTTTTTATAAAAGAAACTGCATACTTGGAGATTGAGACTGTAACCAAATCTTGTATGAAGCATACTTGGAAGAGTTTAAGACAAAAACCTGTAAAAGAAGTATTCCAAGAGTTGCTGAACCAAATCTTGTAGGAAGCTCACCTTTCTCTGCAAGAAGCTACAAATACATACATATATATATATATGCTTGATAAGTTGAATTATCCATATTTAGTGTCACACATGACAGTGGATTCATGCATGTGGAAAACCTGAAGCAGACTTAAAACTTATTTTGACCTTGATTTCTTTTCAAAGCAGTAAACAAGACAAGGTAATAGCAGATCAATGAACAAGGCTGGACAGGGAAGTTTACAAACCATGAGATTGCATATTAGAGGAGGAGAAACATGATGTGGCAGGACTAGAGGAGGAAGACGACATAGTCAGCCACAAAAAAAACTATGATATGTGCTTTTTGTATTAACTTCAAAAAATAACAACCACAAGCTTTTCCTTTAAGATTTTTCTCTAAAACTTACAAACTATGTTGGAATGTGATTACCTTCACAAATATTTTATAAAAGCAAGAAAAGTGTTTGTTAGTTTCAAATTAAAACTCAACAGAACTTCCTCGATCTTTCAGAAGTCGTGAAATTATATTTATTTTCTTGAATGCATACAATGTTTCCTATTGTAAATATGAAAAGTAAAAGTACTAGCCAAAATATTAGTCACATAAGTCAAAACAAGGTGCTATTGATACATCAAGCTACTATTATTGATATACCAACAAAGTGAAATAAAAGTATATACATCAGCCTCATGTCTTTCGTGCAAACAAGGTGAAGAAATTATACAAACAAATACCTGTAAAACAAATGCAGAAGATGATAGAGAGAGAGCAGCACCAATCACTACAGCTTCATCGACACTTCTTATGTTCACCTATGAATAAGAATTCAAAATTAATTAGATTAAAGCAATAAAGCCTCTTCAAGTTTTATTGACATTATACTCTTTCATATCCAGCCATAATTAATTATCTTTATAATTAAAAATCATCTCAAAATATTAAGCTGTTAGATGTAGGTCTACAGATGGTTTTATGTGAAACATGCTCCCAAATGCAAAAGCCATTTAAGTGCAGACAAAACACACCACAACCTGACTTTGAGCAGAAACTATAATTTAATTAAATAGGGACAGTAAGGAATGAACTTCATAGTCTATGTTCGACTAGATGAGATCGTCTACATGTATAAGCCAAGCCATTGCTGACAAAAGAACAAAACAAAGCCACATAGGGATTCTAATAACTAATTTAAAAACCAAGGGATCATCCAGTACCTGGTCAACTAGGACCTTGTAGAATGTGCAAGAGGTGGGAGTCACTTCCTAAAGAATCAAGTTTTGGGCAAGTGCCTATAGCACTTTGTCCTTTGAAAGTGTCTGTAGTATATATGCATGCAAATGCATTCTGTCTATCTATCTCTCACCAGAATTCTCTCAAAATTTAGAATCTTCATTATTAAATTTCTCATGGGAAAGTTTCTGTACTCTGTATGTGTGCATTCTGTCTGTCTCTCACCAGAACGACTTATAATCAACTACAGGGTACACACATGAAACTAAGAAAAAATGTTAGATATAGAAACCTTACCAGGTCAGGCCTAGAGTGGAAAAGGAATTCCAAAACTTTTGTTCCAACAGCTCCATTTGGAGGAAGCTCAAAAGCAGTAAATGCTAAAGTAGACAGTAAAACCTAAAAAAGTAAAAAAAAAAATTAAAACAAGGACAAAAATGCCAAATCTAATTTTATAAAATTTAAAAAAGAAATCAGAATGCTCCAAAAAAGTACTAGAACAATTATAAAGGATGAACAACTAAATAAAATAAATCAATGGTGAAAAAAGCCATCATCTACGATAAATATATAATCTTTAATATAGATGAAGCTAAATGATGAGTAGCATGAATGAAATGGCTTAAGAAATTTTCTTTGTGTGCCCATTATCACTCCCAACATACCTGAGCAAATCCCATTCCAAAAGCATATTTTGCGAGAGCTTTTAGACGTGCAAGTGAAAGCTCTAAACCCATCTCAAACAGCTGAAAAGAAACAAACATTTCTTCAGAGACAATGTACAACATGTTTATCAGAACTGAGGATTATCACCATGAAAATAATGTCAGTGAGACTTTTAAAGGGTTCTTCCATAACCACCAACTACAGTTCATTGTGCATGATACCATACAACAAATATGAACATAAATGTGGTTTGGATAAAACAATGTTATTGTTTTATAAAAAAAAAGGTAGTTTCAAGAACTATGTTGAAAATAAAAGCAATCAATATGCTAAATACTACCGCTTGGATTACTAGCTTTTATGATATGGAGTAATGAAAAAATAGGCTAATATCTAGGTGTTTTGGATTTTTAGTTTCTACAAAATAGAGTAATAAATATGGCTAAAATATGTTTAGATTACAATTTTAAAGCTTCATTTGAGGGAGACAGACACATGGGGGAAAAGGCAATAACTAGAGAAGCTTCATTCACGTATCTTACCAAGAAAAGGATCCCCCATTCGGATAAAACTTTAACATCTGTAAGGTTTCTTATTAAACCAAACTGATTGAGTACCACACCAGCACAGAAGAAACCAAGTATCTGAAAATAACAACCATTAAATTGATTTCAATGATTAATATAAGAAAGTAAATACACAACTAAGCCTATTTCCACTATTATGTGTGAGATTCAACATGGATGTTCACAAAATTTTAAGTAACTTTACATTGTTTTTACAATTTAAATAAATTCAAACTAATTTCTGAGTCCAAACATTTAATTTCAAACTAAACTACAAATCTAGATCTTTCCAGCAATAGAACTGCAATCTTAAATTCATAAAATAGAAAAACTACCTTTAAAATTTGTTTGTTAAGTACAATGATGAGAACACATATAATATTGATAACTGATGGGAATCAATTCGTACAGCCTCCAAAGCAATATTTGTAAAAATAACTTGAAGACTAAGATTTCCCAGTAGTTATTTTGGTATATAATAAGTACAACTGAATGACAATAGATATTGAGTTGGTGTAAATCGTAGTATCTCCAATCTATAGTGATTCAAATTATCATGAAACCTTATGTTGTGTATCCTTCTCATGTCCTGATGCTTGTGTTTGTCTCATTTACTTAAAGAATGCCTTAGTCTGTTTTAACTGGTCAAACTAATGCAGGAATTTAGCTAAAATAATAATGCAGAGCATTACATGACAGTGAATGATGCTTATGAATATTGAGATGATAGATATCATAATTTCAAGAGCATAACTTAAAAAAGAGAGAGAGAGAGAGAGAAAGCTAAACTCCAAAAACTTCTTACAGGACTGGCTTTAAGTGACTTGAACGTTGGCACAATTATGACGGTCACAGCCAAGAAAGTAAGAGTGTCCAATCCTAAATCATTGATTACATCAACACCTTCAGCAACATCATATGCTACATTTGTTTGCAGCCGTTCCCAACGAGGCCTATACAAACCTTTCCAACCAGAACTTAATGGAACATAGAGAGGAGGAGGCCTTTTAATGAAATTTTCTGACACAGATTTCCCATGAAATATCCCATGACTAGCACCATGTGGCAGTAGTGTCACTTTCTTGTTGACTGAATAAAGCATAAAAATAGAATTTCTATAAACTCGTGAAATAGCATGAGAGTAACCCGGACTCCTTTGTTTGGTAAGGTCATATCCCTGCAGGGAAACAATATTGCAAAAGAACTATTAGAGCAAGCAACAATACTGATTAGATTATGCAACAAGCTTAATTTACTCTTACATTTTAGGCCTAACTCCTCCCACTAAAAGGCCTTTTAAGGTAAGAGGTTCCAAAGCTTTATAAGCTTTTGTCATACACAATCTCTAAGAAGAACTTGGGTTTTTCTCAAGAATTAAAGTTTAACACAGACAATACTCAAATCTCAGTTCTTGGCTTCTCAATGGAAGCAGGAACTGACTCTATTATTTGAATATGCACTGGATTTAGCTACAACTTCAAAGTTTAAACAACTTAAATTTCTATATTACTACATTATTGAAGAGAAATGTACAAGATGGAAAAGAAATTTTCTTGCAGCTTGATATATGAATAACTCAAACAACATAACCCACCAAACCCAACAATAATAACCATGCATAGAAAGAGATGTTACCTTAAAGCTTTGGCACCAAGCTAAAGAGTCCAGCATAGTGGCAGCGTTCACAAAGCAATGAAACCCAACTTGGGAAAAGTCATTTGCGTTTGTTTGTTCCGGTTATAGACACCCACAAAGAATTTGAAGTAAGATGAAAGAAAACAAAAGAAAATAATTGATCTTTTGAGTGAGGTGTTGTTCTTTGCCTCAGAAAATAGAGGTGGAAAGAGGCACACGTACACGTAGGAAGCTGTGAAAGATAGAAAACTCAGGAGAAAGTGAAAGGGTCATAGAAAGAATTTGCATGAGGTTGGAAATTTTGGAATATTAATAATTGGATAAGTGTAAGTTTTTGCGAATGGGTGAGCACCACAGCCACAAGAACTTCAGTTTCACCAATGTCCGATGTGGTTTTCGTGGATCACAAACGCTGTTCGGATTTTTCAAGTCAGACAGATACGCAATCTCCATGTGCCTTATTTTCCATGTCATCATCCAAGTAAATATTTACATGCTTCAATTTAATTTTAGTGTATTTTGCTTAATAAATAATTTCTTATTTTAAAATAGAAACATTTAATCCTTCTATTTAATAAAATACATAATTTTGATCCAATTCTTAGTTTTAAATATATAATTGGACCAAAATTTTATACTTTCTTAAATGAGATAATCACGATTACGAATGAAACGAAATAAATAGAAGATTTTTAAAAAGCAGTATAAGAAACTCTTAAATATGATATATAAAAAAGGTAAAGTCTCGATTCAAGAAAGATTAGCTTTTAACTTCAAAGTGGTAAAGTTGAAGAAAAAAGTTCTGGTCAATTGATAAACTTCCACAACTCTAAGCTTTCGTGTGGCCGAAATGTTCTGACTTCCATAATTCCTCAGCTTGCACTGATTTTGCATGTTAAGGCAATTGAGAGCCCAAACAAGTACTTTGGGTCTTCCTACTACAATTGGAAGATTAACTATGAAACATAGATAGGGATACGGATTATGAATACGACTATGATACACTTAAATTGAAAATTATAAGAAAAAAAAGTCTAACAAAAGATAAACTTATATAAACTATAATTTTTTATTTTTATATTTGTTCATCCTCACATACAATTTTTAACATTCATCAAGACTAAACTAACAATTTCAAGAATTTTATTGTCATCCAATAAAAAGTATTTAGTTTTCTATTCTTTTTATTTTGAGGAGTTTTTTTTAGAGAAGACCAAGATTAGTATGAACAAATGCTAGATCATCTGTCATTTTAGGTGTCATCTTATTTCTTTTCAAAGATTGTATAAATGAGTAGCTACTCCAATTCCTTTCACAACAAGAAGAAGAACATGGTTGTCCAAGTAGTTTAAGAGCTATATTCTAAAGTGTTGGTGCATGAGCTCCATGAACAATCTACCATAATTTTGCATCCATTTTACCTATATCCTTTAAAGAGTCAATGTAGACAAAATATTTTCTTTCATCTGAAAAGTTCGCAAACTCTATATTTACATGTCTCCTTACATCCGGGTCATCAAAATACCTCTTAAAACATTTCTTCCTTTCTTAAGTTCCACATCTTGATGTGGGCAAGTCTTTGTAAATCTTCATTTAACCATTCATGATTATAATATCTACATAAAAAATATATAAACATAAATTAACATAATATTATAAATTTATGATATTTTAAATAATATGTACACAATAAAATATAATTATAAAATAATTAAACTATATAATGTATTACCTTGGATTTAAAAAATGGGCAAGGCAATGAAGAGATGTGTTACTCTTAGTCCACTGATCAATTAATATTGAGTTTACTACCTCAAAAAATGATGAATGTTCACCTTTTGTCTTTATTTCATGTTGGTATACGACCTTTCTCACATTTTCAAGCATTGAATCCCGCATTTTGTATACTAAGTCAAGAGTAACTATATCCGTATTTGTTTTTCTGAGAACATTATAAATAGGGGCAGAAAAAGCAAGTATGTAATCAACTTTCTTTTGGAGTCATTTTTTCAAACTTCAAAACCTTTTTAACATAAGTTCCAAGAATCACGTTGAAAAGGTCGTGGTCCACTAGATCGAGAATGTCGACTTGTGTGTTTATGTTGAATACGACCACCATGAAAGTATTGATTGAAAGACAAACAAAAAGGTGTGGTTTGATGATATTGAGTTTGCACATAAGTAACATTAGCTTGAAATAAGGTTGAGTTAGAAAGTTTATACCTATGAAATTGTTCTTCTTGGGCAAAGAGGAGAGATTCAATTTCATTGATAAATTAACGGTTAGTTTTTGGACATGACAACAACTATAAACACATTGTAATCTTATGGTAACCGTTCAAGAATGCTTTCAATGTGATCTTCAGTAGTCACTAGGGCACTAATTGCAACAATCATGTTTAAGCTTTCTTAATATGATAAAGATAGGCAAAAAAAAAATTATCGTTCTTGTCTTTAGAAACAACTTCATCTTTTGAACTTGATCGCGAATATGAGACATGATAATTTTCATTTGGCAGTCAAATTAAAGTGATTCCAACGTAGCCATTCAAACGACAAAAAATGATAATATAATTGTGGTAAAATTACACTAAGTTATCTCCTAACAAATCCAATAACAAATTAGTGTTCAAAATCTATCTGCAAGTAAGACAAGTTAACAATAACTAAATATAAAAATGAGAGTTTCTAAATTTGTTTAATAGTAAACATAAAATAAATTATTAAAATAACAAATAAAAAGCAATTGATCCCAAGTTCTTCCACCATTGAATTCTTCATATGTTCTTTAAAGATTAGTCATTTCTCAATCCTCAAACAGAGTTAAACCAAATTGAACATGCCTCAATCTGGTTTAACTTGAAACTTACTAGTAAAGCATGCGTCTACTGGTTTAATCAGTACCCACTTTATTCCATACATATGCTCCATGAATGGTAGTCCTGAAGAATAAAACATTCTCCCAATTTCATAATCAAGATTAGAAGTTTAGCTGCATAAGAAAATGAACTTCTATAATAAGGATTTATTGCTAAATGAAATGGTAGTCTTGAAGAATAAAACATTATTGCAATTTCATAATCAAGATTAGAAGTTTAGCTGCATAATAAAATGAACTTCTATAATAAGGACTTCTTGCTAAATGAAATGGTAGTCCTGGATAATAAAACATTATCGCAATTTCATAATCAAGAGTATCTCTCGCTTGAATATTGAAAGAAACTTATAAATAACCTTTGACTTTTGGGTTAACACCATTGTTTTTATGATTTCCTTCATCGGATACATGTGGTAGGTTCTTTTTTCTTTTGAATTTTCTATTTTCAATGTTGCTTCATTGTCTAATTTTTAAACTCAACAAGTTTTGACCAGTCACGTTTGAACAAATTCTAACTCCTCTTCCCATAATTTTTAACAAATGAACTTTTACTTGAGTGTAAAATTCATTGAATGAGAAATCACAAAAACTACATGTGATCATATTATTTCCACCACTGGGATTTTTTCTTAACTTTGAAACATATATACATAAATATTTTATTTCATCTTCTTGTTTAGTGGCTTGATTAGGTATATTAATCTTAATTTTTTATGACTTATTTCGCCAAGTGTATCGAGTAAGAAGTAATAATTTGTCCCTAAGGATGAATATCAAATCCACAAGGATCATTTCTTTTAAAATCTCAATGTATAGTATTCACTATATAAAAAAATGTGTGAAAGTTTGATTGAAAGGTCATTGGTATCATAAATTTACATGAGAAATTAAATGAAAACAAAGTAAACGATTAAGATAATTCAATTGAGAAAATTGGGGTTAGGGTTAATCATTCTCACTCATTTGTATTTTCAATGAATAAAAACATATAA
>Ga0123341_1000235_pt1 | contig 29414 bp, 13 predicted proteins | sample Turbeapinknodule_FD_89959 | JGI IMG/M metagenome (GOLD analysis project Ga0123341, IMG submission 89959) | Root nodule microbial communities of legume samples collected from Mexico - Turtle bean Mexico pink nodule | ecosystem: Host-associated > Plants > Roots > Nodule | place: Mexico: Nepantla...
TTATTTTTTTAAATATTTTTTTTATTATTAAGGATATAAAATTTATCATACAAACACGAAAGATGTGTCAAAATCACTGTAAAAATTTGTAATTTATGTTCGATAAAGAGTATATGGTCAAACAATGAGATGTATGTTGTGTTGAAGACATTACAAGTGTATACCAACTTCATGTTAGTGTTTTATAATAGTCAATGTATAATTATTCTACATAATGTCTTAAGTTATATATGTGAGATTTCATCGTGTATATTTTTGTGTTAAGATTTTTTTTTATCATCTAATTGATGTATATATGATAAACAATTTTATTTAGATGATATTATAGTCTTCACATGGACTTATTTTTCTTTTCTTGAAGTATAAGAACTTTTTTTCCTACATATAAACAAACTATGTTTAATTTATTAAACTAATACTATCATCAAAATCATTGATTCTTTTGATAATAATACTATATATTAGTAGATGGGAATTAGAATATTTATTAAAAGTTATCTTTTCCTTTACCACATTGTTTATATCTTAATAATTGATTCGTGACTATGGTAGATAAGGGGATAATGTTATGAGATTGACCAACTCCAAGAATTACTGTTAGACTACATTATAATTACAAAGACATATTATCTCGACACTGATTTCAAATATTAGACCTACAATTTATCTTGTTTTGTCAAAAAATATTCTTGAAACTATTAAGAGAAATGAATATTAAATTTTTATGAGTTTATGTTAACTAGAAATACTAACACGTAGTTTCATATCATTTAGGAGTCGAAGTTAATGGCAGTTTAAATACATATTCCTCTCTTAACTCACCAAGATGTCTTTTAAGGACAAAACCGTGACGAAACTCCGAGCTCCAAAGCGGACAGTACCTCATATGTGATCATTGACCCTGAGGATGCTATATCAACAAATTTTATAAGATAAGATAAGGCTCATTAAGTAAGCCATTTTATTCATAATGGTCATTGATGGTAATGAAAGCTCGGTTAGGAGATGTATACATCTGAGCTCGTTGATATTTCAAATATGGCGGGTAGGTACTTAAGCCTCCCAACTCGAAAGCCGAGGTGATAAATCTGGTGATGAGCAACCAAAGGGTGAACGAGTTCCTTATTGCATTTTCATCTTTTACCTTAACGTCTATGTTCCAAATCTCTATTAAGATATAATTGAGTTCATCCAAGTGAACCTATAGTGATGTACCCTCCTTCACACACATTCCAAAAATATTATATTCCACATAAGTTTGTTGCAGAAGGACTTCGTCATGAACCTACTTTTCTAACTTCAACGACAATGCTAAAGAGTTATTTTCTCTACAAAATCTTAAAGAGCCTTATTCAACAATGATAGAAGGATTGTTAAATGTGTTTTTTCCTCAAACTAATTCTTTATGCCTGACACAATGCTTATACCCTTTGCCTCTTGAGTAAGAATCTCATTTTGATTCTCCATAGGTTGAAAATATTTTTTTTGTGTTGAACTTCTTTATCTTAAATGCGATGCACATCTATCTTTCAAGAATCTTGATTACAAACGTAGTAAAGATAAAAACTTACTATGATACCACTTTTTTATCACCTAATGCCAAAATGAGCCTAAAAAACAATAAAAGAAACAACGTAATAATAATTGTGAATCACACCAACAAGAGATGACAAACAAATAACCAACAAAGCAAGATAAATATGAATAACAATGTAAGTGATTTTGATAATGGTTTGTTGTGCATAAAATGCCAAAATGAGCTAATGAACAATGAAAGAAACATTGGAATACTAATTGTGAGTCATTATGATAAGATATGATGAACAAATAACTCACAAAGCATAAAACATGATAAAAATGAATAAAATAATCTTTTATTAACTTTATTGTAAGGTTCTTAGTTATAACTTCAAATATGCAAGATTTCTTTGTAAGAAGTATGTGTCTCCCTTATCTTATATAAGATTATCAAACTAATATGAGATAACTTTTGCAATGATGAGTGGTTCACTAAACAATGTGCATTGATTCATCGAGAATTAAGACAAACAAGTGAGTCTAAAACTATTAGATAATCTACATAATTATGAACGGAACATTCTAACTGCGAGATTATATTTATACCACTAGACGAACCATTTTAAACATAGTCGGGTAAACCAAAATCTAGAATAACAAAAATGACTTATTTATCTTCATCCTTTTCATTGAGTTTTAAATTGTTAAAGTTTACATGTTCACTATTTCTTATTTATCTTCATCCTTTTCATTGAGTTTTAAATGGTTAAAGTTTACATGTTCATTATTTCTTTTTTCTTTAACACACTCTTCTTCTCTTTTCGTTAATCCAATTTAATTGTTTTTAATTTATTTCTTTCATTTAAAAAAATCCATAAAAAAATTGGTTAGGAAATCTTTAATAAGAATTTATTTTAAAAGGGTTCTTAATAATGAAAAAAAGAGTATGTTAAACTAGTCTCATAAATATGATTTTTTTAAAATTATATAAATAATGTAAATAATTATTTTTAATAAATACTTCTCTTTAATTTTACATACGAGGTTTGTAAATCATATATTTTTTTATTAGTAAAGAACTAAAAAAAAAACTTTCATTAAAGATTCTCTTGCTGCTAAAAAAAAGAGAAAAATATATAAAAAAAGTGTGAAAAATGGTGTTTCTCTGGCTTGGATGTCTATAGATAATTTTCGATTGTTTTGAACATACCGGTGACTAGTGAAGTCAAGACCCACCATAGTGTGGACGTCTGTACTATAAGATACGCAACCGCAAGGCTTATCGACTTTTCTCTATTTTTCTACCCAATCCAATGGATTCTGCGTTTTCCGTTACCACCACGGCGCACATGGCGCTTTTCAGAGCGCTTCACCGTCATTTTGCTGGAGCTCCTCAACGCGCCTTTGTCCGCCGCAACCTCAAATGCCTCGTTGCTTCCTACAACAACCGCTGCAGCATTCCATGTTCTTTCACTTCCGCGCCGTCGCCGTCCTCGTTCCGCTGCTTCCGCGGATTGTTCCCGCGAACGCCGTGCCGACTGCGCTGCATTTCGAGCTCCGCCGCTTCCTGTGCTTCTTCTACCGGCGGTGGAAATGGAGGCGGTGGAACCGGTGAGAGCGGAGGTTCTGGCGGTTCTGGCGGTGAGTCTGGTGATGCTAGTCTCCAATTGGTTGGGGACGCGTCACAGGAGCTTTCGGCACTTTCGCCTGATGTTATCATTCTCGATGTTTCAGTGTGAACTCTTCTCTCTGTGTAGAATTTTTCGTGTTATTTTTATTTTTAGTATTTCATTTTTTGTTTGTGCGTGTGATAGGGAATGGTGTGCGGGGGATGCGCGGCGACTGTGAAAAGGATACTGGAAAATCGAGTAAGTATTTCAAATTTTGTATTTGGTCTGGTTTACAATCTAAACTTTGGATGCTTCCATTATTTTATTTGTAAGATGATTAGTATACTGGTTCTGTTGTTGGGGGCGTTCTGCTAGGTTTACCATGAGCGTGCGGTTTTTTTTTCGTAAGTCTGTGGATGTCGTGGGAGATGATTGACCTTAATGCGGAAAATTTTTCAACAGTTTCTAAACAATGTCTAAATCCTTAATGTAACTTTACTTTTTACTGTGCTTATTTACAAGAGAAGAAAGGTCGAAAGTTAGTTTGTGTGAAAGGGTGTAACTAGCGTACTGTGTAGGTTGCATATCCTCGATAATCTCTTCTTTCTTAACAAAAATATGAACAAAGGAAAAGATATTTAAGCTGTATAACAGTTCTATTCTATCATATTCTCTGAAGGAGCACTTTCTCTCTTTGAGTGTGTAAGTAAATCCAATCTGATGGTTCAGATTATTTCACTCATTTGGCATGTTGGTATTTTATTTTTAAGTGAACGGACCTAAACTATCATATTTGATAAGATTAATAGTCGGGATTTGGGAGACCTATACCTGGGTAAACGGATCAATCAATTGATTCCAAGAGTAACTCTAAGAGAGTTACATGTATCTAAGAGCAATCAATTGACTCCAAAGTAGCTCTAAGAGTTACTCCATCCTCACCCTTTATTTTCTTGTGATCTAATGATTAAGATGAGATACTTTGTAGAACAATCAGACTACAGGGAAATGAATGGTGAAGATGAGGAGGAACTCTCTTAGAGTTATATATGTGTGTGTATGTATGAATGAATGTATGAGAATATAGCCTGGGCTTGATAGTGTAATACTATCATTTAATCACATACTACCATGTATGGTAAGTTTGTTGACTTTTACAGCGACTATTTTAAAAATTAAATACTAAATGTGATTTTGATTGCTTGGCTGTGGAAGCTGTTGTGCCAACAGTGCATAGTTGATAAACCCTCTCCATATTTTTTTACAGTAATCTAAATACAGTTTTTTTACTTTTTATACCAATGAACATTGGGTAGCCACAGGTGTCATCAGCTAGTGTAAATTTAACAACAGAGACAGCAATCGTTTGGCCTATATCTGAAGCAAAGAATGCACCAAATTGGCAAAAGCAATTAGGGGAGGCACTTGCAGATCATTTAACTAGCTGTGGTTACAATTCTAGCCTCCGAGGTATTATTCATTCCTACCAGTTGAGCTAGCCATTATTGAGTCAATTCTGTGTCTTTTTATCTTTTTTACTTTGGTATATGCTTATTTTTCATAAAAATCACATGCATGATTGGTTATACTACTTTTACATCATTTAATTATATTATTTTTTGCACATGCCCATCCTATCTTATTAATGTCCTTTGGCTTGTTTGTTAACTTAGTCAAAGTCATGTCTGTTACTGTTTGAATTGTTAGAGTTGATTGCTTGATTCTTGGAATCTTTGTCATAAGGAAGCCTACTATTTGAAATATTTGGTTGTTTGGTATTAAACTGTATGTCTGTATTTATATGTTATTATTAGTACAATTGGCTCTAATTTTGGCCTATGTGTCTTTGGGATTCATGTATTAAGTAAAGCTGTAAATAATTGTAATATCTATTTTAGTTGGACCTTTCATTGTAATACAACGAGCTTGCTATATCTGGTCTATGTATCTCTGAATCTTGGATAAATAATAATTCAAGTATTAATTAAAGCTGTAAACAATAGCAGTACAGTACCTATTTTAGTGGGGCTTCCTTCTTTAAGTCATAGTTTAAAATGAGTATCTCATTACCTGTGAACAACAACTCTGAATTGAGTGTTCACACCTTGCTTTATTTAAAATTATTTACACCTTAATGTTGTCCACTTATTTCAAAATTCTTATGATCTCTATATTATCAATATTTTTAGTTCTTATATCATTATTAGTGTTAATTTGTAAAGGTTCAAGTGTACTCTATGGACTGAACTAGAAGCTAGGATTTTAATTTGAAATTCTTAAATTGTGTGAATATAAATGACCAACAACTGGTCTTCCTACCAAACTTCAATTGGGAATAATATATGCTAGCTCTTTCTGAAGTAAGAATAAGATTTATACGCATGGAGGTTCCTTTCAATTGTTTTTAATAGACATAACATCAATATTGGTCACATGACTCCTATAGTCCTCTGGCTGTCCACTTAGCAGTCACTACTTCATATGAGATTAAATCTTACCGCATGTAGAATTTCATTTCATTTACATAAAATTGGCGGGTTAAGTGGCAGGTGAAGAAGCTAGCTACTGAAGGAGGTATTTCACCATATAAATGCAAAAGTGGTTTTCTGGAGTCAATGGTATGCCATCAATTCATGGGGTTCTAAGTTTTAATGCATTACCTTTTGTATGAGTAAATTTTTTTCAAATCTTATATCCACCCTACTACTTAGATATAAAGGATATTTTAAAAACCATTATTCATGTTATACTTTCTCCCTTCAGAAGGTGAATCCCGGATGCTTCTTGTGATGGGTATTGGAGAGCCATGTCTCTGTTCTGGTGCCCTTGCACGGTGAAGAATTTTGCTGATGTTGAATTTGCGACTAGCCCTTAGTTATAAAGAATTTTGGGGACTCTTATTCATGTGCAATTGGTTTATTTTGTTTTTGTTTGTATGATTGATGAGAATATATATCTGTGTATCCAATTAATGTATACATTTGTTGTATTTTATTTTAACAAGCTCCAGTATAATAAAACCCTAACACCTTTATTATTGTTATAACTTAAAACTATATTGTTCTCCTTTCATGATGTGTTTTTCTTCTCAATCTCTGAATTCTTTTTATCATGGCAATTCAAGCTTTGCTTCTTTTTGTTTTGTAGCTTTAAGAGTATTTTTTATTTATTTATAGACCATATACCTCATGTGCATATTAGTACAATCTTACTTACTAGTGAGCAAATGATTGCGATGATATAAAATGTTGCAAGGGTTTGTGATGAGAAAATGGTGTAAATCTTCGAATCCCTAAGAGGCTACTAACTACTGGGCCAAATACACCTAGGGATGGCAACTTAACCCGTCCCGATTTTGACAAGGAATCCCCGCATTGACTGAGTACGAATATGGGTATGTACATATCCGTTTTGTCCCCGTCCCCATATCCGTCTCAATACCCATTCTTGTCCTCATACTTGTCTCCGTTTTAAATTACTAAAACACCTTTAATTTATCTGGTAACCTAAAAATCTTATATTAACTTTTCTTTGGTCATTAGTTTCGTAACTTATTTCTAGGTCATACATTTGATCATGTTTACTCTTTTCTATAATTATTTAATCTTTATCTAATTGTTATTTGATACTCTCATTTGATATTTGTACAATTATAATTTCTTTCTTGAAGTTTGACATTGAAGAAAAGAAAATGTTTATGCTTATGACATTGAATGTTGTTGATATTGTTCATCTTGTCCCTTTTCTCTCCACTGACAATGACTTTTGTATCCGAGTCTTCGTCTAATTTATTCTCTATTAGTCATCTCATAAGTGCTCTTGAGTGTTTCTTTTGCTAAGTATTTGGTTTTCTTATGGGATCAAAGTTCGAGACAGATGATTGGTGTTGGGTGTGGGTCCCATGGTCTTTATCACCTTTTTACTTCTGTTCATGTTGCCTTTTGGTGGATTCCCCTTCTTACATCAATGCTCAAGTGGTTCACCCTAGCCTTGCCAAGTCGCAACACTTGGTACTATGTCTATCTAAGTTGTCTACTTTATCATATGAGTTGTGTCATTTAGGAAAACATAGTCGCGGTCCATTTACTAACCATGTTCCCAACATAGCCTTGTCATCGTTTGCTTTAGTTCACTTTGATATTTGATGACCAAATCATATTAGGTATACTTTGGGATTTCAGCATTTTGTAATTATCATTGATAATTATTCTGGATGTACTTGTTTTGTAATGAATTTGGTGTTTCTTTTTGTACTTTTATATGGCGACAATGGTTATGAGTATTTCTCCCATTCTTTCTAGACATTCATGGCTACCCAAGATATACTCATCAATAAAATGGAGTGGTGGAGCACAAGAATTGATATTTAATTGAAACAACTTGTACCCTTTTACTTCATGGTCATGTTTCTCAACAATTTTGTGGTGATGTTGTTTTCCGTACTATCTCATTAAACATGTGCCTTCTTTTGTCTTGAACAACCTAATACCTCACTGCATTTTGTTTCCTCATCAACCTCTTCACTCCTTAAGTTCTCGAGTCGTCAAGTTTTCATTCTTTGTTCACAATCTTAGTCACAATCTTGATAAATTGTCAGCTCGATTTCATGAGTGTCATTTTAGGCTTCCCTTGGTCTGAAAAAGGGTATAAATGTTTCTCACCTTTCATTTCTTGCTATTGGATTTGAATTAATGTCACATTCTTAAGTCTTCTCTCTACTTTGAGTTTAATTATGAGACAATTGGATTTGAACTAATATCACATTCTTTAAGTTTTCTCTCTACTTTGAGTTTAATTCCCTCATTTATGAGATTGTCTTAATACCCAGGACCACCCATTTTGTCTTTGATACCTTTGTCATGTTTGGTGTGTCACTGTCAGTAGATCCACCACTTTAACCTCCTTTTCAGGTTTATCATGGTTGGCAACATCCACACCTTCCTATCGGGCCACCTCGTTCATCTCCGCCTCTTGAACCCAATCTCCCTATTGCAATTCATAAAAGGTATATGATCCACCAATAATCCTTCCCTTCATTATGTTGCTCTAAGCTATCATCGACTGTCTCCATCCCATTAAACTTGTCTTTCTTTTATTTCTTGTGTCAATTCCAAAAACTACAAATGATGTCTTAGCTTGCCTTAGTTGTAGACAAGCCATTCTCGATGAATTGTGTGCTCTTATTGGGATCTTGACCATTTGCCTCCTGGGAAGTATGTTGCTGGTTGCAAGTGGATTTTCAGATTGAAAGTTGTCCCAAATGGCACGCTTGATGGGCTCAAAGCTCATTTGGTACATTAAAAGATCCCCAAGAAAAGGTTTGTTATATGGACATTATCATACTTGAGTTGTGAGATACTCAAATGCAAATTGAGCAAGCTTTCTTACTAACAGGAGATCCATTTCTAGATATTGTGCCTTTGTTCGTGACTACTTGATTCCTTGGAAGAAACAAGAAGCAAATGTAGTGTTAAAATCAATAGAAGTAGAGGATAGAGCTATGACTTTTGCCTCTTATGAGCTTATTTGGTTCAAATAAAGTATTAAAGAACACATATTTAAGGAGGTTACAAAGAAGATCTCATGTGTGATTACCAAGTTTCCCTTCATTTTGCCTGAAATCCACAGTATTCCACGAAAGGACAAAACATATGGAGATTTATTGTCACTTCATTCGAGAAAAAGTTTATTTGTAGACATTACTAATCAATTTGTTAATTCCAATCATTGGTTGACTCTGTTTTCAGCAAATCACTGGAAGATCCTAGAATTGATTATATATGTAACAAGCTTGGTGTAATTTGATTTATATGCTCCAGCTTGAGGTGGAGTGTTAGATGTATTTTATTTATGAGCTTGAGTCCATCTCTATGTAATGCTAAACTACACTATGCATTATAAATGTGTATATATGTTTCTTTGCTGTTCTCTCTACACACAGGGATTCCATTACACATGACTCTACCATTCTCTCTACTCTAACTAAATATGAAACAAATCATGAGATAAGGAAAAATGATAAGTTGATGAGAAATCCTAAGAGGTATTGAGGAAATAGGGAAACTAATTGTTAAAGATAACAATCAATATAGTATTGGACATTTCATAAATTTTACCATTTTCTACTGAATTTTGTTCCTGTAAAGGCCTGATTGGAATAATTACTTGTTCTGCCACTTGAGTGAATAAAATATTGATTAAATTACAAAAACGATACAAGATTTAATGGCAAAAATATTTCCAGTCAAGGAATAGTTAACAACTAAGTGATTAAGTGAGGTCATTTGGTGGTTTCTTATTAATAACTAGCCAGATGAGTGGTTAATGCTCCTAAATTTTAAATATTTTTATCTAGAATTATTTAATGGTGATTTTCCTAACCTCTCCCTGCGAATAGTTGTATCAATCAGATTCTAGTCATTTATAAATTTTGATCTTGGTTCAAATTATAATTGTCAGAGGGATTAAATTCTTTTTCTAAGTTGAAGCTTAAGGGTTGTATGTAGTTTAAATGAGAGCATATTTCTCCACTGGTGTGTTTGATTGCTGACCATTCTGATCCTGAAAGTGCAGATTCTACAAGAGACAATTTCCTCCAAATTTTTGAAAGGAAGATGGAGGAAAGACACAGACAATTAAGAGAAAGTGGTAAGCACTAATTAAATCTTATACTAAATATTGCAACAAGACTTATGCTATTTCTGAGTTGTTCTCTGATGATTCAACTACTGTAACTTCTGAGACTAATTGGTGACCTTTCTTTTTTATATGCTGTTTAAAGGTCGTGAACTAGCTGTTTCTTGGGCTCTATGTGCTGTCTGTCTTGTTGGCCACTTCTCTCATTTCTTTGCAGCAAAGGCACCGTGGATCCATGTCTTTCATTCCATTGGGTTTCATCTATCCTTATCTTTGTTTACATTGCTTGGTCCTGGCCGCCAACTTATCCTTGATGGCTTAAAAAGCCTTCTTAAAAGGACACCAAACATGAACACCTTAGTTGGTCTTGGGGCTTTGTCATCATTTACTGTCAGCTCATTTGCTGCCTTAGTTCCAAAATTGGTAAATGTCTTTCTTAAGTTTGTTATCTCTATTTTGTAATTTTGATTCAATTAGTTGCTGGCCACATTTAGTGACAGTTCTCTTCAAATAATTAAAGAAAATAGAAAACTCATTTTTTGTTGTTGTTGACTATCATTTAGTCATGATTTTGTAGAGTAATGTCCAATTTATGATTGCTAGGTAGCTATAGTTTGTGTTAGATATTATTAGATATTATAGATATTGTTAGGTATTTCTATTTACGTAATGAGTTTAGTCCATATGTTTCTTTTTCTATATAAACATAACCCTGTGTTCAATATACACAAGGGATTTATCCTATTCTTCTTTTCATATTTTAATATGGTATCAGAGCCATTTCAAACCTATCTTAGTGAGAGTTTGTTGGCCTTATTAGGCCAACTGCTATCGGATCACCCATAAATATATAGTCTCGCGCACGAGTTGGTAACCTCAGCGTGAGGATGTGTATCTACTAGAGATTAGAGCATTTCATAGTATATATAAGTGAGTGCTAACCTCACTTTATAAGCCAATTTTATAAGATTGAGTTAGACTTAAAATTCACTTCTTAATAGTTTTCAAGATCGCTAATCACTAGTAGCTCACAGATTATAATATGTAAATTTTCTACCGGTTTGTTTTTCTGGATTGGTCTAAATACTCTCGTTGATCTCTTTTATCAAATCATTGATACACATGTGTACACATTTTGGTCCCCACACTTTCATGCATGCATTGCTCATGCACAAGTAGGTTGGTAGAAGTCAATTATATTGATCCAGCAGATTGTATTTTGTTAGATATAATTAAATAAATAGTAGCATACTCTCCATAGTCAATATTCATGGCTATAGTTTGGTTTGATTTTAGCTCATGCTTACATTCATTTACATTACAAAGCTATAGTTTTTGTTTGTCTTTTTAATTTTGGTGATGGTGAATGTGTTAGGCAGGGGAATACTAGGGTTGGAAAGTATGTTACAGGAAGAAGTTTCAAAATAAGGTGGTTAGCCATTATAAGAGGGTTAGACTTATGTTAGAGAAAAGTATATATATTCATATAATCCAGGGTGTAGGAGGTAGGGAGAAAAATATAGTTGTGAACAGGGATTGCCCTGTGTGAAAGGAAGAAATTCCTTTGTATTCTTTGTGCTTAATTTTCTTTGCAGATTAATTTTGAATAATAGGAGAGGGGGACTCTTTTTCTTCCAATCTGTATCCTTGTTTTGTTTCCTCTAACAGAGGCTCGTAACAGGATGTGACTTAGGCTGATTCTTATTTATCTACTTTTGTTGAATAGTGCACTATTCATCTCGTCTCATCTCATATAAGAAAAATAATAACTTGTACTAATCACATTTATATTGCATGAGTGGAAACCAGCTGTTGGTTAGACTTAGATGCTCAACATGTGCTTGGTTATATTTATTAACTAGAAGCTAGAAAGTATATTTTCTTTGTGAAATTATGTAATTGGATTTGTAATTGTATGTATAAATATAAATTTAATTGTTCTAAATGATATTTATGTTTATGCAGGGATGGAAGGCTTTCTTTGAGGAGCCAATTATGCTAATTGCATTTGTCTTGTTAGGAAGGAATCTCGAACAGAGAGCAAAAATTAAAGCAACCAGTGATATGACAGGACTTCTTAGTTTGTTGCCACCAAAAGCTCGCCTTCTAGTCAACAATGGAGAAACAGAGGCTGGCTCGGTTGTTGAAGTTCCTTCTGACAGTCTTTCTGTTGGAGACCAAATTATTGTGTTGCCTGGAGTGAGTAATACTGGAATCTACTAGCTCCTTCACCCCTTTTTTAGTATCGGAAGAAGCTTCAGTTGTGTATTCTCTCTGAATGGATGTTCTTTAGTACTGTAATTTTTGGTTAAAAAAGTATAAAGTTAACTATTGAAAAAGAAAACTGGTAATAGTTACACGCATGTTGTCCACTAGATGGGCAGGAGGAAGGGAGGGAGGGCATTGCGCCTATAATCACCGTTTTCAAATTCGTCATATATGATGATGCTTGTGCTACACAACCATTGCCAATATCATTTTAAAGTTTGAATTCTTCTGCTGAAATTTTGACAAGTGATATGCATAAAATACTTGTCAAAGCTGTGTGGCTTTTGCTTTTAACCCATATATCCTTTTCTCTAGGACCGAATTCCGGCTGATGGAGTTGTGAGAGCTGGTAGAAGCACTGTAGATGAATCAAGTTTCACGGGTGAACCACTGCCTGTAACAAAAGTACCTGGGGTACATTCTGCTTGACATATTTTATGATAATTTGAGATTTATTTGGCTTTTGTCACAGATTGTAGCTTTTATTGGTTCCTTTGAGCACCTGTGGATGTTGTGATTGATAGAAGATCAATTGATGAAGTTATTAAATTTAGTATAAAACACTATAATCACACACAATAACCAATACACTTACTGTCCCAGAGGCAAAGGTCTCCTGTCACATACAATGCAGCAATACCCTTGCTGTCCTACTGGCAAAAGTCTTCTATCAAGTGTATTCTCTGTTCTCAAATTGCAAATAACTTCATACTGTCCAATTACACAGCTTTCTATCATATATGTTGTTAAGAGTCCCTCATTGAGTGGAATAAACTCCTTATTTTCAATTTTTTAAAATTATAATGATTATTTTTAAAAAGGGGCCCACTCGTAAGCCTGTGAGACAGATTGATTGAAGCTCATTTGGACCACGAGCTAAACTGGCCAAGCCAAAATTGGTTTGCTTCAATTTAGGCTAATATTTTTCAGTCTCTCCCAACCCATTTTACGAACTATTCATGAGATCAGATTCAGACCTATTTTGCGAGCTCTACCTAGAAGTTTTCTCCTACTGAATGGACTAGCAATTTAGGTTGGACCATTACGTAGGATAAACTACTTGATATAGTTCTTAAACCTGGAGGTTCTCCAATCTAATAGACCAGTCTTTTGGGTTGGATTCTTCTATTCTACTTAAGTCTAGCATATGTATTCCTAGCACTTGAAAGAAATAATCTGAATGAAAAAATATTTTTTAATCAATTAAATTAATTGAAATAGTACATCAATAGAACTTTGATCATATAGAACCTGGACAATCAATTAATAAGAGAAGTTGCAGTGAGGACAACCTCACCCCAATAAGATTTAGGGACCTTCATTTGGAAAACGAGTGCTCGTGTTACCTCAAGAATCAATTTTTTCTTTCAGCAATGTCATTTTGTTGTGGTGTATCCACATGTGTATTCATGAACAACACCATTTTTAGAAAGGAATTTAGACATATCATGATATATATATATATATATATATATATATATTCCCTCCCATTATCAGAACATAACCATTTTCGGCAGTGACAATGACGACTCTAACAGTCGTGATTGCAATGGCAGTGGCAGCGAGTGGTGATAGAACCACTAGTTGGGTGCACTTAAGGTAACCACAATAATCAAAGGAAATGGATGCACTTCAAGCAACCCTAAAAAGAATCGTAGCTAAGACGGTAAAAAAGAAATGTAGAAGCAGGGCCGCCCCCCAAGATCGGGAGCTCTGATACCAACTTGAAAGGAATCTGAATGAAAAATCAATTGAATTACTTAAAACAGTACATCAGCCTCTACATATAGAGAATTATAATCCTAAAGTAAATATTACAAAGAGATTTCTATAATCTCCTACAGCTTCTAACGACTTCTAGTAGTACATTTACTATCCTACTAACAAAACACTCCTAATACATAACTACCAATTGTTATTTTCTATAAATAATTGTCATCCTGCAGTTTCTAATATAAAATTAACTACAAGTTACAACCATTATTTTCTGCACATACTCCTAGAACTTCTATATGGAAGTGTTTTCTAAAGCAGTGCGTTGATGCAATATATCTACACATAACTGCCCTGAACTGATTGCCCATCATGTGATCATTGATTCTAAGTTCATCAGTGTGTTGGGTGCAATTTATCTACAGAACAGGAAAACCATTTTGGTTATGTCTTAACTGATAAAAAGCAGACTTAATTTTCTGTGTGTGTGTGTGTGTATGATTTACCCCTTCACGTTTCTTTAGTTGTGGCAGTGTTAGACAAATGATTTTAGTGACTGACTGATGGATTTTATTTCTTCAGAGTGAGGTAGCAGCTGGTAGTATAAATCTTAATGGAACTCTTACAATGCAAGTGCAAAGACCAGGTGGCGAAACTTCTATGGCAAACATTGTTCGTCTAGTTGAAGAGGCACAAAGTAGGGAAGCTCCTGTGCAACGGTTGGCTGACAAGGTACTACTGAATCTCTAAGAATTTTATAGCAAGTTTTTTTCTTTCTATATCAAGCTGTCTAGCTAGTTGCTAAGGTTAGTTTCTGCAAATAGTGACCCAAATAAACAAATTTAGTATTGTATAGTTGATGTTTTCTTCTGGATTAGAAGATTATCCCATCTTGAAAAATAAGATGTAAAGCTTGAAGTCCGTGCAAGACTTGTTCTTTCTTTTTTTGAGGGATGGAGTTGTTGTAGTTGGCCTTTCTAGGGGAGTTAATGCATCTCTTAGAAAGTGGATTGAGGTCTAGCTTAACTTTATAAAACCAATATGTAAAGTTAGGTTTGCACCCATTTCTATACTATAATTTGACCATATTTCTAGTTAATGTATGATCACCAACACACTCTCATCGAGGACTGAACATCTCAAGTGTGGGACTAGATATTTGTAAGTTGTTCAACCATCCAAATAGCAGATGGCACGATAGACCTAAGAAACCTTGCTATAATAAACTCTAATATCATCTTAGAAAGTGAATTTAGTCTTAATTCAATCTTACAAAACCGGCTTATAAGATGATGTTTGCATTTATTTATATATTATAATTTGTTTCTATTTTTATTCGATGTGAGATCTCCAATAACATCCTTTCTTGAGGGGGAAGAAAATGTTTATATACTTCACTATGTTTCATACCAAAGATTTGAACAATAAGGCTACTTTTCAAAACTCAACTCTTTATTAAAAGTATGGAGACAACAAGGATTGAACTCTAGTAATGTACTCTAATTCCGTATTAGGAAGGGATACAACCCAACTCTACTTGGGATACTAGCTCAAGGGAAAGAGGATTCCCAAGTCTTATATGGAGTATATTTGTTTGTATTGGTAGTAGACATGGAACATTTGAACATTAGCCATGAATGTCTTTATATTTGCAACAAATCTATTTGTAGGCATGTTTCATTTGTATTACCTTCTTTGTTGAAGCATGTGTTTCCTTAGGTGCTGAAAAAAATCACAAGTCTTCCATTACTGCAGTTACAAGCATTGTCATTCTGATATCCTCGTGATTGAAAATGGTCTTATTCCTTGGGTCTTCCTTTGTTCTACTTCTTTGGTAACTGACTATTACTCTTGCATCTTTTACTGAATCGAGTAACATCTTTTTATTTGTATCCAGGTGGCTGGACACTTCACTTATGGAGTGATGGCAGCTTCTGCTGCCACATTCACATTCTGGAGTCTGTATGGCACACACATTTTGCCTCCTGCTTTATATCAAGGAAGTTCAGTTTCACTGGCTTTGCAGCTTGCTTGCAGTGTTCTGGTATTTTTTCAATTCAAATGCTTTCCATGGGCCATATGTATCCCAGTGCGTATGATGATTATTTAGGCTCTAGGCAGCTTGAGTATCGTTTTCCTTCATCTTAATTATTTTAGAATATCAGAATTATAAACTCTGTCTTGTTACTCTTGCTTGATGGATTGGCCATTAGACTAAATATTTTTGGGCACTGTATTAGACACAATATTAATAATTCTATAACTTACACTATGCAGGGAAACAAGAAATAATTTTATTGATAACAATTACACCAATTACATTCTCAGCTCCTCTTTTTGTAAGAAACGATCTCTCTAAAAATAAGGAAACAAAATATGCTGAAATTAAAATATTATAAAAATATTTTATCTTAATCACTATGGGGGCCTGTTCAGGAAGAGATGTTTTGGTCATTCTGGTCATTTTTTTCATTGAAATGTATGCTTCCTTTATTGTCTAAGCATATACTAGTACTACTATTCCATATTTTGTTTTTTGAATGTAGCATGCCAGTTTTGTCTGGGAACAATTAAAGATAAAGAATTGCAATTACAATAGTTGAAGAAGTAAATAATGGAATTAAAGAGCTTTCCTTTCATGCAGGAACTTTATCCTGTCTGAGAAATACTGTTGTGAATATGTTTAACATTTGTCATGTTTTCTAATTAGAATCCCAATTAAAGGTAATGATTATAAGAAATCCAGTATTCCTTATTTATTCTGTTTTGCTGGAGAATTGTTTTTGCTGATTAGCAGCATTGTTTATATTTTTCATCTCTGCGGTGTTCTAGTATACAGAAAAGACAACAAATACAGAGCACATTATGATTTCATGATATCCTCAATGATGTCAGACACCTCTAACATTTTTCCAATACCTGACAAATGGGCCAAGGATAACTTGAATTGCCCCATGTATGGTGAGTTGGGTAATTGGCCCAGCCTGGCAACTCTGACTGGCCCATAATGGGCAGAACCATATTTTCTTTAATTTTATAATTATATATGAACCCTTATATATTTGGACTAATTTTTTTAGGGGTTTACATCTCCAAGTTAAAAGGAATTAACAAAAAGGATTAAGGGTAGAAGTGATTTCTGATAACCTTCAAGTTTTAAATAATATATTAGGCCGGGTTCCTTTTTCTTACATGGGTTTTGGTTTGGTCCCTCATGTTTTGTATTCCTTTTTTTTCTCTCTTTTATGTTATTATTGGTTAATTTTTGGGTGTCAGTCTAGCTGAGATATCAAAATTTATAGTGATGTCTAACATGATTTTATAATATATATATATATATATATAATAAATATCAAATTTTGAAACATGATATTTGGATTATGATAGAAAATTAGCATTTTTATATAGATTTCATATACCTGTTAATGATTATATGGATGACGTGTTTGCTCAGAGTGAGGCTGCACGAATTGTTAGCCCTCTTGGTGCCTGCTCAGAATGAGGCTGCGTGAATTGTTAGCCTGCAACTTAATTAGCGCAGCTCAGCCACAAAATGTGTTTGCTCACTGCAGTCCTGCCTGGTCGATCAAGCCAGCCAAAATATGAGTACCAATCCAAAAAGATTATTGTTTTATTGCTACTAGGTGGTGAAATTGGTTTTGGATGGGCTATCCCTACTATGGGTACTAGTGGAATTGATAATTCATCCTTCCAACTCGTAATGGAAAAGCAAGTCTTTTCGTAGTTTCTTTTCCTTAGGATTTGTGGTGTCCGGTCAGGTCAGCCAATTGACTGACCTGAAGTCAACTAAAAATAATCGTTCAACTCGGGATAAATGTCGTGTGTTTCATGGTGAGGTATCCAATTAAGTCAATAATAAGCCGAGTTAAACATTATTTAAGTAAGACCTTAATTTGATGGAACCCCTGATAATATGGGCATCCCGAGCAAGAGTCGAGAGTGATCACAGTCGTGGGATGAAGGAAGACTAGGTAAGCAATGGTGGGAGAGAGTGGAGAGAGAAAAGCAAGAACGGTTTTCCCTCAAGATAGGGAAACAGGGATTCATGGGGATTTCAAAACATGATAAAAGGAAAAAGACGAGAGAGGAGGGGGATCTTTTTTGCTGGTTAAGGGGCGAGAAAGAGAACAGTGAGAGAAAGAGAGAGACGAAAAAAGGAGAGTAGAGAAAAAGAGAGAAAAGAAAGCGTTTGATAGAGAAAATCGTAATTCGGCTAGAACAGGATTCTTTACTTAGTCTAGGGTTTTTCCAGTTTTTGTACCTCTACTATATTTTAAATCGGAAGCAATAGTTGCACATAATACCATACAAGAAATACAGACTATATTCAGATTTTCAGATTTTGCACTGGCACTTTTTTGTTAATATAGCAACAAAATTAGCTCTTAGATTGCATTTGGGTCACCTTTCTTGGGTTTTTCTTCTCCTTAAAAGGAACAGAACGTAAACACAATATTAAGAAGCTCTAAAAAATGAAAGGAGCTTCCACAAAAGCTGATTGGAGGAGTTTATGTTCCTCTATTTCAAAAGCTTCTACTCCTTCAGTGAGATACCCTTTATTTTCTTCAACAGTGCAAAGTGTTTGCCATAATTTACAATTATTTTGGTGCTATCAATTTTAGCAAAATGTTTTTGGTACCTTGTATACGTTCTATGATGTTTGCTTTCTTTTTGATAGAATACTATGATAGTTGTTGAAGCACTAACTGTTGTAGGTTCCTAGTAAGCATTTGACTAAACTAACTAACTGAAGTTATGCTAAGCTGTCAGTTAGTTAAATCTATAGTCTAGTTAGAAAAGGTGTAACTAACTAACTGAACTCGGTTATGCTGAGCTGTCTGTTTGTTAGATCTATAGTCTTGTCAGCAAAGCTTGAGCATATGTTCTTCAAACTAGAAATGCAATAAGAAACTTTCAGTTTATGCAAATTCTGTTTCCTTCTTTTCTCAGTACTCTATTACTTCACTTTTGTTAATAAAAAAGGGGAGGGGATAAAGAAACTGTCGTGTGTGGTTTAGTGGATCAACCACTTTTTGTATGCAAGCAGCTAGAGTGTCAGAGATTTAGGTAGAAGCAAATTAGTTTAGAGTGTGCAAGGGATGTAGGATATTTAAGTCTATCTGCATTGCGTATGGGTTTGTTGTGCATGCCAAGTGTTTGATGAAATTGTTTGCGGTATAGAAGTTTCAGTTAAGCTATAAAAACATAAAATCAATCTTAAACTCTGAAGTAACTTCTAAATTGATGAAGAAAAGGAAAGGTCACACCAAGTGCTATATTATTCCAAGTAGCCGGTTTCTTCCTTATATTTAGGGCTTTGGAATACATTATTCTTCTATTTCTTTTTTTCGTAGATAGAAAATAGAAAATAAGCCTATTTTGAGCCTTTAATACTGTTTATTGGTGCAGGTTGTTGCTTGTCCATGTGCACTTGGGTTAGCCACACCTACTGCAGTGCTGGTAAAATCTTCGTGAAGACTACATCTATCATCACTTTAGTTTTAATTATGTTTGAACTAAGCCATATTGTACAATTTTGTGTTTAAAAAGGTTGGAACATCGTTGGGGGCTAAAAGAGGTTTACTTGTACGTGGTGGAAACATTCTAGAGAAGTTTGCAATGGTAAACACTGTTGTGTTTGACAAAACAGGGACCCTCACGGTTGGTAGACCTGTTGTGACAAACATTGTCACTCCGTCATGCAAAAAGGCAATTTCAAGGTAGTGTAGGGATTTTTTTTATGTTAATTCATTATAATCACTTCATATGGAAAGATTCTTTGCTAAATATGTGAACTTTGCCTAATTTGTCATCTACCCAGCATATCCATTTTAAGTATAGAATCATCTCTAGGTTTGGAGAAACTAAATTGGTTGGAGGAAAACTCTTCAGACATTAGAAGACTTAAACTTTGGTACATAGAAAAGGTTTAGAGGAAAGAATGACATGGGCATTATTATGCTTAAAGATTGGAAGGAGACTGGTGGATATAAAATAAACAAGGAACATAATTTTATGTGTAAAATAGTTGTTGCATGAGAAACTATTAATATTATCAGTGCTTAGATGTCACATGTAGAATCCGAAGCAATCTTGAAAGAAAATTTTGGGAAGAATTGGAGGGGTTGGTGCAAGGCTTTCCGCAAGAAAAAAATATTCTCGTTGGAAAGGATCTAAATAGACTTGTTGGTAGTGAGACAAGACAATTTAGATGAACTTGCAGTCATATTGGTTTTGTTTTGGATATTTGAGTGAGGTAGATACCTGTGATAACAATGTTGTCCTCATATACAATGAGGTAAATACATCCTTGGAGAAAACAGCAAATTAGAAAAAGATCAACATCACTTCGTATCATTCCAAATTGAAGAATGATAGTTCAAAACCGCCCAAACCATGTATAAAGTTATTGCTTGACATGCAAAGACGAAATACCATAGCACACAACTCCCCCTAAGCAACAGATCTATGAGATTGCTCTATGTAAACTTCTTCATTAAAATCACCATGTAGAAATGCATTCTTGATGTCAAGCTAAAATAGAGTCCAATGACAAATAGCTGCAATTGAGAAGAGAAGAAAAATTGATGTCATTTTGGCAACAGGATAGAAAGTGCCAATATAGTCTTGACTATGGATTTTTGTGTAACCTTTGGCAACCAAATAAGTTTTATAGTGATCAATAATTTTACCATCAAAACTTATTTTAAGTGTGTATAACCTATGACACCCAAAATTGATTTGTCATCTGGAAAAGGAATCAAATTCCAAGTACCATTACTTTGGAGGCACACATCTCATCAACCATCTTTTGTCGTCACTTTGGTTGAGATAAAGCATCATCTAAAGACTTAAGAATTGGAACAAAAAATAGCAAAGACAAACAAGTATAATATGTGGTGGAAAGTTGATCATAATTAAGGTTAGTATAGTAGAAAGAGGGTTGTAGGTAGAACATATACCTTTTTAATGGCAATATGCTAGTCATTTTTAGAGAAGACTAGATTTGATAGGGAGATAATGTCGAGGAAGTTAAGGAATGACCACTATATCATTATGCATTGGAGATGGGTCTTGCACTAGAATGTCAATAGATCGTGAGCAGTGTTAATACATCGAAAGATGTGTTGGAGAAGCATCTAGAGTTATGACAAAGTAAATTGGTAGTCATGAAAGAAGATTCACAATGATGGGAAAATGAATATACATGTCTACATTAGAAGGGACAGGTGTATAGTGTGGGACAAACTCAAAAATAGGCATCAACAAAACAAAATACGGAATAAGATCGTGAGAACAAAATCAATACCCATTTTGATAATGATTATATTCAAAGAAGACACATTTGAAAGATTAAGGAGAAAGTTTATCTTGACTAGGTGCATGGTTATGTACAAAACATGTGGTACCAAAAACATAAGGGAAGACTATATAGAGGGGAGAATGAGGAAAAAGGACAAAATGAGGCAGTTGATCGTTAAGACAAATGATGACATTTGGTAGGGCAACATTTCCCTATAAACAGTAAGATGACTGTGTGAAGAATTGATCGAATAGTTTCAATATGACGTCTGTTTTTGCGTTCGACACTTCATTTTGTTGAAGAGTATAAGGAGAAATTTGATAAAGAATACCATTGGATGCCATAAACTTCCGGACTTGGTGAGACAAATATTCATGGGCATTGTCACCTAAAAAAAAACACATGGATATACCAAATTGTGTTTTGATTTCATTAGAAAAAGTTTTAAATATAGAAAGACATTTATGATCAATTCTTCATGAACCAAGTCTATATACATCTATAATAGCCATTGATAAAGGTAACAAAATATTAAGAACTAGGAGCAGCAGTTCAGGAAGGATCCCAAATATCAAAGTGAAATAAAGAAAAAGAAGACAAAACTCGTTTATTATAACTATCAGGAGAAGACTTATGAGCATGTTTTCCTAACTGACATAACTTACAAGTTACAATTCAAACTAGATTTATGTTTTAAACTTAATACCATCTTCTACAATTTTGTTTAACCCGGATGTCCTAATTGTGTATGAATCCTTGTTGGAGAAACAATAGACGTACATACCAATGGTGGTGGAGATAGTAAAGGCCACATGACTGACATCCAACGCCAATCATCATGTTTGATATTCCATCCTGCTAGATAAGTTTATTTTTAGGGAAACTAAAGATACTGTCATGGGATTGGGTCAATCAAGTGATAGACAGTTAATTAAGAGGGTTGTCAGGGACATAAAAAACAAAGTCAATAGTAAGAGATGAGAGGGGTTAGGTAGTGCAATGTTGCAAGCTTGTGTTTGGAATCATTGGCAGCAGTGATAAGAAGATCATTGTCATTAGTAGTAAAGGAAGGGAAAAGGTAGTAGTGATAAAAGGATAATTGTCAGCAGTGAAGAAGTAAGAGAATAGATAACAATTACCTAATATATGATCGGTTGACAAAGTCAATGAAAGGGCCACGAGAAGGAGATTGAAAAACAAATGAATTACACGTGTGTAATGTTGCTAGTACATTAGCAAGTCTCACACCATTTGATAAAGTCTTCATTTGTTATCAAAGTCATACAAAACAGATCAATTGGTACTGTAGGGGCAACAGGTGCCTCAAAATTAAATGCCTAGGAAATATTGGGTGAATGGGGAGCTTTTTCATGCAACTTCCTACACTTATCAATGGTATGTCCAATGCATTTGCCATGTTCGCATTTTGGACAATTTGTAGTATTACCTGTGCAAAAAATGTCCAGAATTATTACTCTGTGATGTAAAGACAATATTTTCCTGTGCAAATGAAGTTCTTGGCAAACCCACCAAATTTTTCCAACACTTAACATTGAGCACACTGCTCATTTATCCCAAGTATTTTTTACTTGTTTTTCCAAACAAAAACTCAAGTACTCTTTAATCAATGGCCTATTTAGGCTTTTACACTCTTCCAAAATAAAAGATTGTTTGACTTCTACAATTTCTATACAAGACAGCAATGAATATGCCTCAATCTAAGTTCTCACAAAGAATAGGATTGAAGAATATTACAAGTTAAGTGCAGAGAATAGAATGCTTTTATATAAGATTGCTTCTCAGACCAAAATTGTCACTTGTAAAGTCTCCGTCCTCACATATATATAGGCCTTCTGAAAACTAGTCGTTGCAAAGACATTGGAAACCCTTATGAAGAGTCTTTCATGGCTTCGTCTGAGGACTGGTGAAGAAAAAGAAAGTCATTTTCATGCATTAAATGCATTTCACCAACTTTTTCCTTTATAAAATGAAATAATTTGTTAGTTGTAGTTGATAACATCTCTAGCTTGTGCAACAAAGTTGGCATTTAGCATAGATAGTCATGACTTCTTTCACATCACTGCTTAGGACATGCCTTTTTTGTTGGCCCTTTATCCACCTATTGTCTTAGCTTTTGAACGCAGATCCCATCAAGTCTATATACTTGTTTTAAGGCAACATCCATCCAATACTTGAAGAATAATATTAAGTGAAACACAGAGTACTAAGTATTCAAATCTTAGTACAGCTCTAATGTCATCTGGGTGTCCTGGATACTTCGTTTGGGTAATGTTCAGATGATACTTGGTCTATTTTTCTGAAACATGCTTATATGTTTTTGTTATCACTCAAAATAAGGGTTTATAGGCACCTTTGGTCCAACAACTTTAAGAACAAAGAAGAAATGTGGATGTATTTTAAGAAACATAGATTTAGTGAGAAATCATATCTCTAGATTTAACGCCTATACTCTGAATTTGGATGATTTCTTTTGTTGTTTTATGCAACTAAAAAGGTTATATAAACATGTCTTAATGCAGCCAGACTGAAGAAAATGTTTTGTCTGATGTTGAAGTTCTAAGGCTAGCAGCTGCAGTAGAATCGAATTCCATACATCCAGTTGGGAAAGCGATCGTGGATGCTGCTCTGGCTGTTAACTGTCATAATGCTAAGGTTCTCATTTTATTTCTTGTTAGTTTTCTCTGTACTTGGGGTATCTTATTGCCATATTCAATCATTTGTCATTTCCCTGTTGAGATTAACATCACATGACCTGTTTAGCAACTTATCCTTTTCTACACTTTGATTACTATTTTACAATCAGAATTTTAGTTGTCAGACTAACAGGTATTGTAGAATTGAAACAGTGGAGTTGTAATGTATGCCTTTTATATTTCAAATACACATTGCCTTCTTGTCCTTAAAGTTGTTAAGATAGAACTGTAGCTTATGCCTTACAGAAAATTTTACAGGTAATAGATGGAACATTCCTGGAAGAACCTGGGTCTGGTGCTGTGGCAACAATTGATAACAAAAAGGTTTCTGTTGGTACATTGGAATGGATCACCAGGTAATTGGTTATTTGTCCAAGCATACACAATGTATGATGTTCCTCAATTTTTTTAATATTACTTATTTATTTATTTATTATAAAGTAGATATTTCCTCCAAACAATTATAGTATGCCAGTGTTTACTTACTTTAGACCTAATTCATTTCACTAAGACACTGGTAACTTTCATTGCATTGTAAAAAACATATTTATTATTTTTGTGCAGAAATTTCATTTATTTTTCCTTTATAAATTTCAAACCTTCAGCAGATGAGTTACTTTGTGCAGGCATGGAGTTATTAACAGTTTACATCAAGAAGTGGAGAAATATAATAAACAATCCTTTGTCTATGTTGGAATTGACGATACTTTAGCTGGACTAATTTATTTTGAAGATGAGATAAGGGAAGATGCAAGAGACGTTGTTGACAGATTGTCAAAGCAAAATCTAGGTGTATACATGCTATCAGGAGACAAGAGGAATGCCGCTGAGCATGTTGCGTCTCTTGTTGGAATTCCCAAAGATAAGGTGAAAGGCTTTCAACTATGATATACTCTATATTAAGATCACCTGTATGGCTGAGATTTTGGTAAAATATTGTTTATATATGACTGTTAGAACGACAGTCTACACTTGATCAATGCCCCATTGAAGATGTTACTCCATCGAAAAGAGACTGAGAATTTAATATTGCTTGTTTTATACAATCAAATCACCCCCACTATAAATGATCTTCAGCAGCTTTGAATAATCAGAAATTTTTACTTGTTCACTTTGGATGATAAGTTTCAAGGGTAGAGCTACAAATTATGTATTATGATAACCTCCCAAGCTTAAACACGTGAAATTTTATATTCCATTCATCATAAGCTTGCAAATATTAAAATCTAATTAAAAATTATTTTACAAAGCTGGAGTTAAATGCGCTGCCTATTTTGGTTTTATGTTGATGCAGAGAAAAATATTTGTTTATTCAATGTCTGGCATATGTTGCCATTTGCAGGTGCTATCTGAAGTGAAACCAGATGAGAAAAAGAAGTTCATAAATGACCTACAAAAAGATAAGAACATTGTAGCTATGGTTGGTGATGGAATTAACGATGCAGCGGCCCTGGCTTCTTCCCATGTTGGTATTGCATTAGGTGGAGGTGTCGGGGCTGCTAGTGAGGTGTCTTCTATTGTATTAATGCGCAACCAGCTGTCACAGGTCATTGTTATTTAACATAGTTTTTTTCCTTATAATATACTTAAAACATTCTTATATTTCTCAAAAGTTATGTTCTATTCTATTCAATTCTTTTTGCGGTATTTTATTATTTGACTTCATCTGTCATTCTCTTTTTGTAATTGGAAACAGCCGTTTTGATGGTTCTGTTGACCTTGTCTATGAGCCCCTTAGCTTATAATCACTTTTGAAAGTTGAGAAGACAAACTCGTTGAAATGTTGCACTAATATAATATATAGGATTGGAACCAGTTTTATTTTCCACTTCTATTTTTTAGTACATTTAATATTCTAAGAGATATCTGAGTGTGGACTCAAAGTAGTTGATTTACATGAAATATGTACCATGTTTTTACTTCAATAACCAAATAATGATTTAGTAATGTTCTCAATGCCTTTATTTTTGTTAAGACACTGAATTATTTCCAGCCAGAATATCTCTTGCATGTTGGTTGATTTAGACAATCGAATGTTAGTAGATAATTAATCTGTTTATTTAATTGCAGCTACTTGATGCCTTGGAGCTGAGCAGGCTGACCATGAATACTGTAAAACAGAATCTTTGGTGGGCTTTCGTCTACAACATTGTAAGTTCTTCTACTATCCAAATATAGAAATTGATCAGCGTGTATATCAAAGAATTTTCCACATGCTTAATTCTTTTCCATGCTTTCCACTCAGCATTTTTACGAAATTTGATTTTTGTTTCTCATAGAAAAGTTGCTTGTTAAACTGTAGAAATGTTCTTAGCCTTTTCTATTTTGATGATCAGCAAATGAAGGAATATAATTAGAGATGGAAACGAATTGAGTTATTAATGAACTATTAATATTTTACTTGTGAACTGTTCAATCAATCTCACTTGTTTTAATAATCAAACACGGTCAAACTTAACTTTAGGTTCAATTATATATATACGTCAAAGTCAAAGCTTTTTATAGGTTTGACATTAAAAACTTGAGTAGTTATGCGTGCATACATACGCATATATAAATATAATGAATAAAAAAATATTTTATTTTATATAAGAAAAGAAATATACTTTGTAAATTATTTTATCTCAAAAATTTCTCATTACATCTTTTTTATGTTTAAGTACTCTGTTGTATTGTACTCTTTATCTTCTTTCTTTTGTGCCATCTTAACATTTAGAATGTCTAAGAAATAATAAACTTAAAAAACACTTGATAAATATATTTGATAAATAAAAAGTACTTAAGCTCGTTGTGGTAGTAGTTGTATGAACGAGACAAATCAAAGATAAGCTTCAAATTAAATCCAAGCTTTAAATTTAGCAACTAGTTATACTTTCTATTTCAGACAAAGCTTGAGTTTTAAGTGTTCGGCTTCGTTCATTTACAACACTCCATATCAAAATGCAAATTCATTCGCAGTCTGAATTAATTTTATTTGAGAGTACCGTCCTCAGCAACTAACATCCAATATCACCGCTGTCTTTTGTTGTTTTAAGTTTCTATTGTTATTTGTGATTTTGAAATATCTGAAAAAATACTGTTCTATTTTGTTTTCAACCTTCATGTGTATTTATATCTCTATCTTTATACAGGTAGGAATTCCAATTGCAGCTGGAGTGTTATTTCCCATAAATGGAACTATTCTGACTCCATCAATTGCGGGGGCTCTCATGGGGCTGAGTTCCATTGGTGTAATGACCAACTCATTACTTTTGAGATTCAAATTTTCCTCAAAGCAGAAACAAATACATAATAGTACATCACCAAATACCAAAATCCATGTGCGTTCTGATCTGGCACAACATAACCAGAAAACAAGTCGACCAAGACCTTATTAGATGTTGGATGCACGCAGGTACAAAGTCTCCTGGTAGAGCATGACAACTTCTAACCTTTAATTTGTGGTGAGCGATCGTCCATGGATGAAAGGGAATCGGTATACATGAGAATTCGGGTGTATAGAATTGAAAGATTCACACCTTGAGGAAAGGGGGAAACTAATAAAGTAATTTATGTAATGTGAAAGAATAAATTGCATCAATCATTTACTTATATTTGATTCCCGAAGATCTCTCTCCTTAGGAGCTCTCTAGATGTCTTCTTTTAACCATAAGCTTTTCTCTATTGCAGTTTCCACGGATGACAGGTTCATTTTTCCCTTGGTCTTTGTTGTTTATAAATTAAATTAGATCTCAAGTTTCCATCTCTCATGTAAAGGTCACGAATCTTGGAATTTGAACGGGACTGCAGTGAAATCAGTTTATATTTCTGTATTATAAATATCTCCAAGTCTAGTAAAAAAGCCTTTTAGAATACAACTATAATTTCAAATAAAAGTTTCTCCTTTTAATATACAACTATAAAAGTCTAGTCCAGTGGTTGTGGGGTGAAGCAATTGTTTCTCTTTTTTTTTCCTATTTCCAACTAGTAACTAGTGTATCCAGAGTTAAGTAATTTTAGTGTAAAAATATGAACATTGATATCATTTTTAAAATAGTTATTATAAAAGCCAAATGACACTGTAAACTCCTTTTATTATCATAAGCTATTTTCTCATCAAAAACTAAGAGAAACCCACAAAGATAAAATCTTCAAGGGCAATCTCTTGTAGTCTAATCACTAAAATGCCTTGTAAGATGAGATCAGGTAAACAGTTCGGGCAAACTACAGAAATTTGTCTTTGGATAGGTACAAAACTCGTGTTCATGTGGAATTTGGCACATCCACAATATGTGTACATAACAATCTACAGTTTCTTTTTGTAATGACAATTCTACATTTCTTTTTTTTTTTTGCTCAAAGCTATGTCGTTCCCATATATCTTATCTACAAGGCAAGCTCCCAACCATAAAAAACCTTGGAACAGGATCTAGATTATGAGCTAGAAAGATATTGGCAATTTGAGGACCCAAAAAAGTGACGATCATGCAAATAGCACTGCAAAACGAGACCTTTCCAAGACCAACTCACTGCTAGCAAACTATAATTTCAAATTACCTGTCAATTGTTCGGGTCAGAAAATTGATGGTCAAACCATGTAGGTCATGCCAACCTGCATCAAATGTGAATGGGGCACACTTAAATTCGTGATTCCCCTTCGGCAGTTCTTTCTCAGAAAAGAATAAAAATAATTTATAATTAGCTTCTTGATAAACCATGAGTCTTTCCGAGCCCTTATATCCCCATGACCGAGAAGGTACACAACTCCAGATTCTTTAGCGTTGCGTATAAAAGATAACTCTCTTTCAAGACTCTGCTCAGCATCAACCACTGGGGGCTTAGGAGATTCAGGGTTTGCATCCTCAGATGTGCTTGCTTCAAAATTGGGTACGGGTATGTTTGTATCAATAAAATCAGCCAGAAGAGGAACGCCAAGTGAATAAACACTCCCATTGGGAGCTATGAGAACCCTAGAACCAGAGTACTCATCCTCAGAATCAGAATCATCATCCCCATCACTCTCGAGTGACCTCTCCTGAGCTTCACGACGTATAAACTTCTCTAGGCTCTCCATCAGCAGTTGCTCAAAAGTTTGGTGATTTTCTTTGCGAACATCTTTGTAACCATACCTGTTGAAAATATAAAAAATTCTGATTAGGCTTATAGGTCTGAGAAAAACGAAATGCACGTTAATTAAAGTATATATATTAGTGGAAAAAAATACAAAAAAAGATAGTAAAAAGTATTCCTGTTTATGCCTGTTGAAAAGTGGCTGAAGAGCAACCATTTATTAACTCAGTTAGCCACTTATCATTTGTTCCGGAACTAAATATATTTACCAACAATCACATCATCGAGACTTTTCCTTGAGATTTCATGTAAAAGCACAGTTCCAAAAGTAATATGTAGAACTTATTTTTCACAATACATACTGCTTTTCAAACGATAACACTTCCACTGTTCTAATAAAGGTGAAAAATGTGCAAATATCCCAAAATGTAAAATATTTAGCTTATTACCTGGCAATGCAACGAAATATATGATAGCTTCTCTGACAAACTCGCCGAAAAAGGAACCTTTCACTTTGAGGCACCATAGGAACTGGAACATACTTAATACTCACAAATATAATCATAGAGTGTATTGCTGGAA
>Ga0123341_1000238_pt1 | contig 29309 bp, 26 predicted proteins | sample Turbeapinknodule_FD_89959 | JGI IMG/M metagenome (GOLD analysis project Ga0123341, IMG submission 89959) | Root nodule microbial communities of legume samples collected from Mexico - Turtle bean Mexico pink nodule | ecosystem: Host-associated > Plants > Roots > Nodule | place: Mexico: Nepantla...
CTTTTATAGTGATATAAGAGAATGATCAAAATGTTAGAGTGAGAACTAGTAATCCTATCTTACAAAATATGAGAAATTGAGGTAAAGTGTAAATCCAAAATTCTCAGAGTCAGAAAGAGAACTGTTATCATCCTACTTGCATTTTTTAAATTCCAGACTTATTCGGTGCAGATATATTCATATCTAACACAAATAATCAGTTTTATTACTCACATTTTAATTAAACAAAATTATTATTATATCATAATTGAAAATATAACAAAATATCTTACTAAATTTAATACAACATTAAAAGTTAATTACAAAACGTAACGTAAATCGATTGCTTGTATAATATAACCCAACCCCCACGTATTTTCCTTTTCTTTACATACGTATACATATGCATATATATAACTTCTTTTTGGATTCAAACTAAACTTTGAAAAACTCGCACATTGCATTGCACTTAGACTAATAATGTAACAACGCGTAACCACGAAATTTTGGTTAACTTATACGAAGTAGTCTAGGAAAGAAACTAGAAAGTGTAGTACTCATTTAAGAACATCATACGAACTAATTTGTAACATGTACCTCCGTGGCAGCAAAAAAGGAAGGGTAAGAACCCCTTAAGAACCTTCCATAGTTAATCACTTAATCCATAAGGAAGGGTTGTGGGGGAACACTTGAATACACTAAAGTGAACAAAGGGGCACGTGTCCCCAACATTGGATTGCTTTTGGAGCTTCCAAGGTTCATGCTTGAAATGAAGCTTCCCACTTTTTTCTTGTCCATGACCAACGATTAATTTCCGAAAAGACAACCAATGGGTCCCTTGTTGGCTGTTCAGTGTTTTAGCCAGATCATGTTTTTTGGCCGTTGAATTCCTCTATTAATAATCCCAAACACGGTGTGTTCTAGCTGTACTTCGATTGAACACGTCAACTACTTGTTCATTTCAACACTTTCAAACGATGACATTAATTTTATTTCCACGAAAAGCCCCTCCCTTATTTAATGTTCTTAATTCACATTTTATAAATTTAATGGAATGCATAAGAGCGTTTGTTGTGTCCATTTCAAAACACCACCCACTTTCTTTTCATTCATTATATTTCCTTTGTCATACTCCATAATCATTATAAAAAAATTAAAACGAATCACTATATAATCTGCTCTTCACCTTCCACTTTCTCACACCGGGTTCTCTTTTCTTCTACGAGGTGCATTAAGCCAGCCTCGTAGTAGAATCAAGAAACCCTTCTTCTTCTCTATTTCCTTTTCATATTCATATCACCACTCCTTTCATCCAAAGGGACTTCAACACTATATTTACCTATATTTTATTTCTTCACTTAGTTGCAAACATATTCATTATTATTGTAATTATATAGTTCGAGAAATGGAGGTACATTCTCCTGTTGTGGCAAAGAGATTATGGAATGTGATGAGGATAACCTTCTTCATGATAAGGAAGGGTCTTATATCAAAAAGGAAGATGATCATGGACATGAACTTGATGATGAAGAAAGGGAACGTGAGAAAATCTCTAAGCAATCTCATGTCATCACATCATCATCACCACAACCCTGAGAGCGTGACACGAGGTGGCTTAGGGGTGCATTATGAATTCTCATGCAGCAATAGTCCAAATCCTGTTTTCTTCCACATGCCAAAGCGCAAACACCATTTCAACTTTCCCTGCATTCATACCCCTGAAGTTCTCGACGATGAACACCGTTTTTCATTCGAAGTTGAAAGTGATGTGCCTAAGGGTGTGGTTACCGTGCCAAAAACCCCAGAATATATGTACAACATATTTGTTCCTGGAGAAAAAAGCCCTCTTCTCTCACCGTTTTCTGTGAGAGTGTCCAATTATTCTGCATTGGATGAAAGTGAGGAAATTGGAAATGATGATCATGTTGTTGATGATCAGGCTGAGGATTTTATCAGAAAGTTCCATGACCAGCTTAGGTCGCAAAGCCCCGTGCAGTTCCTAGGTTACTAATTAATGATATAAAGAAGAAACGAACCATGTAGTTACAGTAATAATGATGCATTGCACTTCTTCAAATGCTCTACTACTGAATGCTGATCAGTTTCATCTTGTAGAGTGCCTCAATTCGGCATTTCATTTGCTGTGTAAATTGGTGTCGTGCTGTTTATTATCCATGATCGGTTTTGACATTAAATATTTTTGTTCTCATTCTGTACTTCAGTTGTTTCATTTGTCTAGAAACCTAAAATGATAAGAATTGTTTTTTAATGTAGACATTATTTTTGTGGTAACATGTTGTATGCTCATTTTTCCATGTATAAATTAGAATAAAGTATCTTGAATGGGAATTTTTATATTACTAACCCTGTGGCATGATGGTACATCGTTGTGGGCATGTAGGTGGAGCAACATTTTGTTCTGTTATCTTGAATATATTTTTTTTGCCTTTTTCATAGACATGTGAGATCCCCCACCTACCATTTCTAACTACCATTAATTAACGGTTTCCATTTTGATTTTCATTTAACCACCCCTCATGTTTGTGTGTGTTGGTTGTATGCTATGATGCCTATTCTCCTTAGGACGTAGATAGTTAGGTTCGATGCTGAATGATTTGCGTGAAAGTATAAAATATGGAAGAGTGTGGAAGCTAGCTAGCGATTTCGGAGTAGTTGCTATATTTTTGACTTATTTACTTGATGTTATTAACAGCAGACATATTTGACATACTCATAAAAACATTTATTTAATAACTCAATATATTAATATTTTAATTATATTTATTTTATTTTTTAATTTAAAATATTATTATTAAGGTTTACACGCTTCAACTTATCAACATAATTAGTAAAAAATAATCCATACAATGAGAAATCAATATAATTAGTAAAATACAATCAATACCATGAGAAATTGGGTTTATAGCCATGCAAGGAAAATATTATGATTATGAGAGTAAAGACTTAAGAATTCTTAGATTGTATATTTTTTTTATCTAACTAAATTGAGATTTATTTATCAAAAGTAAACTTCTTTATCTATTGTATTGGTAGGGTCCGTATGACCGATATCATGACTCGGGAAGCCGATCGACATCACAAAGACCATTACACTTAAGCAGGATTAATGAGGCTAATCAGCCATCACACACTAGGTAATTAATCCCTAAGCATGACTCAACTCCCTAAATCGGCCCAATAAGAAAGAGCCCATGGTAATCATATAAATAGGCACAGGTTCCAAGAATTAGCTACGTTATTATACAATGCTCAAGATATCGAGTGTTGAATACTGAATTCTGACTTGAGCGTCAGAGTGCCTTTTGCAGGTACCGTCCGAGCCTGGACATCGCAGAGACTGAGGGGAAGCGCAGCGGAAGGAGAGTAAGGAGCCCGCTTTAGGAAGGAGGGAACAATTGACCGATTGACCGAGGAGTAGCTCAAATTGTTCTCTTGGTTCCAACCCTGTTCGAGAATAATTGGTGTCCACCGTGGGGTCGAGAGAATTAGCAGGAAGAGGAGAGTAAATGGTATCAACCCGAAGCGAGAGGATGTCTGAAGCTGAACAAATGACACTTTTGATGTCTCTTCAAAGAGAGATGGTTGAAATGAAGAGAATGAACGAGGAAAGCAAGCAGAAGAATGATGATGAGATTCTGGCTCTTCGAAAGGAGAATGAAGAAATGAAGATAATGTTTGGGTAAGGGGGACCATTTGCCGGACTGAACAACCTTGTCGGGAAGTCCTTCACCACCTGTACCGGCTCTAAGACTGTGGAGGAGTCGAAGGATAAGGTCCACACCCAGGAAGTCGACAACAAATCTTATCCAAATAAGTCGCCCCCACGACCGGTACTCTGGACTCGGCTCGCCGACACCCATTCACCGACTCCATAATCAGAGTACCACTACTAGATAAGTGGAAATGCTTTAATAGAGATCGTTATGATGGCACGACCGACCTTGACGAGCACATGGACGTGTACACCACACACATGAGCTTGTACACTTCAGACGACGCAGTTCTATGCCTAGTGTTTCCCACATCACTGAAAGGAGGAGCTTTGAGCTGGTTTACGAAGATCCCTCCAAACTCTATCGATTGCTTTGAGACACTAGTGTCCAAATTTGAGACCAGTTCGCCACCCCGCTGACCGCATCATCTGACCTCCATTGCCCTGGTCGGCATTCGCCAGGAGAAAGGGGAATCACTGAAGAAGTTCATGGACAGGTTTGGGAAAGTGCCATGAGCATCCGAAATCTGAGTCGTAGCCATGCATCACATGCTTAAGACCTTGTGGTCGGGACCTTTTACTGACAGTTTGTGCATGCAACCAACTACAAACTTGGACGAGCTTAGGCAGAGGACCGTCAAGTTGATGTAGTTGGAAGAGTTGAGAGAATTCAGGAATCAGGCCCCAACAAAAGCAAGTGGAGAAGAGGGGAAGGAGGAGAAGGAGTGCCAAAACCAACTAGTTACTAATCAAGGAGATATGCGCAGAGACAACTGAGGGCACCAATTCACAAGATATAGTGAATGGTAGGTGAAGGAGTGCACATAGGAAGTTTGAAGGGCACGAGGGCTTTTGCAGGTGTTAAAGAAATAAAACAGTGAATGGTACCGGGTTTTCAAACGTTGGTTTATATGAGTAGGGGAATGTCAAGTGGCAACGCCTTCTCATCGTTGATGGAGAATGACACGTTTATGTTCGAGATTGAGTATGGTAAGATGTCACCTCAGAAACGCTTCGTGTGTCGCGCCATACCTATTCATTGAGAAACTGCCACATAACTGCCAGAGCACTTGAAAAGCCTCTTCGCTTAAGCCAAGCTCAGCTTGAGCCTGGGGAATTTGTGTACTGGACAAAGTGCTCAATGCTCAGTGATTGGAGCTCGGTGCACGGTATGAGTAGATCAACTCGGCTGTTTGGCCCATAAAGTGGGTCATGGGTTTGGCCTACCTATGTTAGTAAGCCCGTTGGAACATAATTAAAATAATCTCTTTATACACTAATATAAGGTTATTAGTAAACAATATTTAGGAACCAAGGGGTACATATAGTACGCGTGATAGTTAAGTTACGTAAACACTTTTTAACCTAAGTGTGTGTGTTTTAGGGCACGTAGTGGTTAAGTTGCATGCATAGTGAAAGATAACGTTGCACCATGAGTAAGGGTGCCCACATAAGTAGAATATTTCCCTGTTGTTGGCGCCTAAGATGGTACCCTGCTGGCAGGTGGTTGTTCTGTTATTATTTTATGCTCTAATGTGAAATAAGATTCCTTTCTGTTGTAGCACCTCGAGAGAAGGCGCCTATTAACAGAATGTTTTCTTGTTACGTATGCTTTCAGTTGAGATTCAATTCTCATAAGAGAAAGTTGTTACAAGAGGTAAACTATAAAAGGGGTTTGAGACCCCAGATAAAGGGGCATTGTTTCTAAGACTGAAACTGAATACTTATTTAATTTTAATAAGCTCTTACTGACTTGATCGTTGGAATGTGATCAACAAGTAGAGCGCCCTCTGTTTAAACATAGCCACGTTATAGTGCAACAAGATGTAGAACAGATTCCAAAGGAGACAGACCAAAGCTAAAATTTGTCATCAGAGTCAACCGCAGATAACAATTCCAATGACAACGAGCAAACAACTTCATATTGTTCTTTATGAAGAAAAAGAAGTAGGGCAGCCTCAGCTCAACCAATTCAACAATCGGATACCTCACGATCGGATGGACATTGACCCAAGAAAGTGATTGTGGAACAGTGGAATGTTGAAGGGTCGAACAAGACGGTGAGGAATGTGGCGAAATATGAAGGTTGACAGGTGAACCAACTGTATCGAGGAGTGGAAGGGTACCTTGATAAGGCCGTTGCATTGGTTTCTTTGATGAGTTTTAATACTCAGATAAAGTTTGGGGGCAGAGAACAAAAAGGATAAAAAGATCAAGGATTTGGAGCAAGAGGTGAGTCAGTTCAATACTACTCGCCTTCGGGCGGAGACCGAGCGTATGCGAGCTGAGGCAAACAAGTGATCTCAAGAAAGATCTGATCTCTACCTTTAGCTTCAACAATTGGGTAAGGAGTTAAAACAACAAAGTGATGAACTTGCTTTGTCAAGAGAAAACGAACTAAAATAAATTGAAGATCTAGCCACCAAAGGAACGAAATGGAGTGTTGTCGAGAGAATATTTGGAACGAGATATCTCTTTTGTTCTGCTCTGGTTTTAACGCTACAATTGAGCAGGTCACTGTTCTTCATCCCACTGTGGGTTTGTCTGGAGCAGATCCTAGCAAAGTGGTGGTGGATGGCATGATCGTGGATGAAGAATGATTTGAACTTGTTTTTTTATTTATAAAATGCTTTTGTATTTATGCTTTTGATGTGTATTTTGACTTTGGTCTTCCGTATTTTTTGTCATAATGTTCTCCTAATGTTTTCGAGGAAAGTGTATGTTTGTGTAGTGAAAAAATAAGCTCAACTAAGTCTTGTGAGCTTTTTATGTGCTACAAAGACATCAAAGATAAATAAGTACTCGTGACGAAAGAACGAGTTATAACATATCGAGCATATATAATTAATAAAACATCGTCAACACTTTGCGCAGTGCGACGAAATAACAAGTTATGATTGTAACGAGTATAAAGCATTGGTAGAATAGTGTCAACACTTGTGAAGCGTGACAAAGTAACAAGTTATAATCATAACGAGTATAAAACATCGGTAAAATACCATCATTTGTGATAAGTGTCAGATTTAAGTAATATTTCATATTAACTAGAATTGCTTGGTTTAGTCATTGCGATATTAACTAGAAAAAGTCGTAATGGCGATTCTGAAATGGAGAGAGAAAGATAGGGTTAAGGAGGGACGGTGGAGGTGGAAGAGAGAAGAACCTCGGAGTAGAGCGACAGAGCATAAGGAAGCTTCTCCGGCAAAGAAATCATGGGTTGAAAACTCCTCTACATTTTTTGTACCGACCCGTCCTTGGACGTTAACCAAAGTCAACATAGTGGGACCCATCAGGGGCGCTATGAAGTAAGTAAGGGAGTTGACCGGCCTCGGGCGTTGACCGGGTTTGTACTAAGAATGTGCTTGTGCCTGAGTGGTGTCACCCCCGATACCCACGGGTAGGAATGACCGTGGAGGGGGCGGCACAGTAGGAGGCGACGCGGTAGGGGCGTGGAGGCCTCGGGCCTCGGTACCCCAAACAATGATAATAGACGAGAAATGTGGCTTCCAAGCCACACCCACAGTTCCAGCAGTGAGAGACCCAACTCACGAGGGATCCGTGCATGAGGTGTGGGGACGCGACAGTACGCGCCACCATTGGAAAGCCACTGGGACAGAGATGACCCATGAAAGGGTCACGTCCCAGGGGGTGATCTGCATGCATGGTACATGAGGAAGGCGAAAGTACTCCCAGGGCCAATGACTAGGAGCTTGGGAGCATGAGTTGGCACCCAAGCAGCCACCCCCCGTGCGGGATGCACTCCGAAAGAATGGCCTTACACACTGGGATTTCCCTAAGTATGGGCTACAGTGTCGTAAGACTGCACCCACAGATAGGCTTATGTCAGAGGTAGACACGTGGCAGAAACACGGGCAAAGGTATATAAGGCTTTGCTACAAACAGACTAAGGTACGTTTTCACACTTTACACAAAAGTGAACTGAGAGCGAGAGAATTCAGTGAGGCATTTCTCTAAGCACTGAGTTAGTGGTGTTCTGCGACGGGAAGTGTTACGGTGTTTTCTGCCATAATTGAGTTAAGCGTCGGAGTGCAAACGGCCACGAGGACGCCCATTTGTCTCTCTGTTTCAGGTATTCACGGCGGCGAAGGGTGAAGTTGGAATGGGAGCAAAGGAGTTCTTGAAAAGCAGTTCGTAGTTACGCACGAAGATGATCCAAGTCAACCGGCAAGAACATTTGGCACCCACCGTGGGGCCTGATCTAAAACAGCTGTCCCTCCGCAAGAAGTACGAGATTCAGTGAAGATCGTGAGAGTTCGTGGAAGTTTTCCAAGATTATTGAAAGGTTCGTCAGGAATCCTTAAGATTCGCTCAGATTCATCGAAGAAAGTTCCAAGACTCACAAGAAAGATCTAAGATTCTCCAAGAAACACTGAAGAATGAGGACTACAAGGCAGAGTTCTACGACGCGTGCAGAGAATGAGAGCATGACCTTGCAGCAGGTCATGGAGGTGATGCAAGAACGTATTCAGTTAGACCTCGCAGCGTCGCAAGCAAGAAATGAGGAGTTGTGCCGCGCCAACGAAGAGTTGCACGTGGGATGTGCAACCACCCTGGGAATCGTGAAACAGAGGATTGCGAGTGCTTCACACCCCCCAGGGAGTTCCCCATGCCCTTCTCGCAGTCTATCATGGAAGTAGTCATACCACCCACGTTTGTAGGCCCGAAGGTTACGTTCACTGGGATGGAGGATCCAGAGGCGCACCTCACGACGTTCCATACGCAGATGATGCTTGTTAGCGGTTCTGACGCCGTGAGGTGCAAGTTGTTCATGAGCACGCTGGCAGGAATGGTGATGGACTGGTTCATCAGCCTCCCAAACGGCCACGTGACCTCGTTTGCACAGTTATCTCAGTTGTTTAGAGAGCAGTACATCGCGAACCGGGCTCCCCCACCGGTGTCGTATGATCTTTTCGACGTGAAGCAGTACCAGGGGGAGACGTTGAGGGAGTACATCAATCGCTTTGGGGCGCAGGTGGTGAAGGTCAACACCACAAAAGAGCCGATGATAGTCTATGTGTTCAGGAAGGGAATTTGTCCTGGACCATTTGGCGAGTCGCTCATCAGAAACCGCTCCAGGACCTTTGCTGAGATTAGGCGTCGTGTGGTGGAGCACATCGCAACGGAGGGAGAAGTATGCGAGAAGCGCGCAAGTGTTGTGCCAGCACGCCCTCGAGCACCGTCACGCGCACAACCCGCAAGGGTGAACGAGGCCACAACAAGGAAGAGAGGTCAAGAGAGGAAGCGCCCCTACGAGCCCAGAAAGCCTCAGGCCAAGGGACGCTCAGGGGAGAATAGGCCGGTAAGGCACAATTTTGTGGTAGAGCTGAAAGATCTGATCGTTGTGCCCAACATAGCGGATAGGTTGAGGATCCCGGCGAAGACGGATAAGGTGTTGGGACCACGCAAGGATGCGTGGTGTGATTCCATCAGGCGTTCGAGCATCCGATCACTAACTGCTTGGCTTTGGGCCATCAGTTGGACGAGCTTGTGAAGAGCGATTTCTTCAACGATTACCTGGTGGGGTCATCAGAAGCCACGACCTTGACGACATCAGCAGAGGACCAGGCCCATGAGATGCCTATCCATGGCGAGGTCCACACCATCTCTGGTGGCTTTTTGGGTGGAGGATGCACCGCCTCTCAGCGCAAGAGGTACATGCGGTCAGTAATGTCGGTAGCAGAGCAGGGGGCGGACGACTCGCTGGACATTGACCTCACGTTCTCTAAGGCCGATCTTCACAATGTCGTTCCGCACGATAACGACCCTATGGTGATCTCGGTTGTGACCGCGGGAAGAAAGGTGCACCGAGTGCTCGTGGACCAGGGCAGTTCAGCGGATGTGATGTTCTGGTCCACATTTAACAAGCTACAGTTGTCTTCTGATCTGCTGAGACTGTACACAGGATGTTTGTATGGCTTCGTAGGGGACTAGGTGGAGGTGCGCGACTATCTGGAGTTGATGACGACTTTCACAGATGGCACCGCGTCTCGCACCGAGAACATAAGGTACTTGGTTGTGAACGCTAATTCGACGTACAACATTTTACTGGGAAGGCCAGCCTTTAATAGGCTTAGGGGGGGTGTCGTCTACACGGCAAATGAAGTTGAAGCTGCCCGACCTTAGCGGGAAGGTGATCGTGATTAAATCCGATCAGAAGGAAGCCAAGAAGTGCTATGAAAATAGCCTTAAAACAAATAGGGGCGTAGTCATGGTGGTGGAGCGCCTACCCATGGAGGAGACACCCATGGAAATAGTACCCATGGAGGAGGCGCCTGCAGAGGAATTACCCATGGAGGAGGTGTCTGCGGAAGCATTACCCGTGGAGGAGGTGCCTGCAGAAGCAATACCTAGGGAGGAGGGTAACGTAGGCGTATCTCGCGCAGAGAGTGCTCGGGAGAGGCGGCCCGTGCCGGTTGAGAGTTTGGTGGAGAGGCAGATTGGTGGCAAGACGTTTAAGCTGGTCGATCGTTGGAACGAGAGGAGAGGGACCAGGTGGCAGAAGTGATCTCACGTCACCTGGACGCCTTTGCATGGACCTCCTCGGATATGCCAGGCATTGACCCGGACTTTCTGTGCCATCATCTCACCATGGACCCCAAGGTCCGACCTGTGTGCCAAAGAAGAAAGTTCAACGAGGAGAGGCGCCTCATCATACGAGAGGAGACAAAAAAGCTGCTGAGCGCTGGCCACATAAGGGAGATCCAGTACCCTGAGTGGCTGGCCAACGTGGTGTTAGAAAAGAAGGCGAATGGGAAGTGGAGGATGTGGGTGGACTTCACTGACCGGAACAAGGTGTGCCAAAGGACTCGTACCCGTTGCCGAGCATCGACGCGCTGGTGGACAGCACCTCGGGCTGCAAAATGCTTAACTTCCTGCACGCGTTCTCTGGGTACAATCATATTAAGATACACCCTCGCGATGAGTGTAAAATGGCGTTCATGACCGAGACGTGTTGTTATTGCTACAAGGTGATGCCGTTTGGGTTGAAAAACGCAGGCGCCTCCTATCAGAGGTTGATGGACAAGGTCCTTGCATCCATGTTGGGTAGGAACGTGCAGGCCTAGATGGACGATATGGTTGTGACCTCCCAAGAGAGGGGACGACACATAGCTGATCTGGAAGAGCTGTTTGCCACTACAACCAAATACCACCTCAAGTTGAACCCTGAAAAATGTGTGTTCGGGGTTGAGGCGGGTAAGTTCTTGGGGTTTTTGCTCACCGAGCGGGGAATAGAGGGGAACCCTAACAATTGGGCGCCGATCCTTGCAATGAGGAGCCCCGCCTCGGTGAAGGAGGTGCAACCGTTGATGAGGCGGATGACGGCCCTGTCCAGGTTCATGTCCACTGGAGGAGAGTCACCCTTATTTCCAGTGCTTGAAGAGAAACATCCCTTCTGGTAACCGAGGCTCGGGGGAACGGATCATTCAAGCTTGAGGCTCTGGAGGGAGGCGCCATCCCGCGCACTTGGAACACGACAAATTTGAAGTTCTATTTCAGTTAAAAACTTTATGTAGTATATAGTTCAAGGGGACACTCTTTTTCCCTTTCGGGGGTTTTTTAATGAGGTCACCCAAGTAAAAACCAGTTTGAGCATACATAGTCTGAAGTTTTTTCATTACGATGTAAGGAGACACTAAGTATGATAACGCGGTTCAGTAAGAAACGAACCTACGACCTTGATGTTTAGACACCTCGAGGGGAGCCGCGGGGGCGCCTCCTTCGAGCGTGGGCATCAAGGGCAGAAGAAAGTTCGAATCAGTGGGGAGCCAGACGTCTTGGTGTGGGTACACCCCAGATAGGAGTAGCGCTATCCCTCGGGACACCTTCTCCTTGGGCGTGAGCACCAAGTGCCTGGTCATCTTGGTGTTTAGACACCTCGTAGGAGAGAGCGGCGGGGGGCGCCACCAAGTGCACTGATTGCCCTGGTTTTTAGACACACCGAGGAAGAAACGACGTTTCTTTGTAGCAGGCCTCTCCTCAGGTGTGGGCATCCAGGCGCAAGTTATAAAGACTGGTGGCTTTGGTGTTTAGACACACTGAGGACGAAACGACACTGCTTTCTAGCAGGCCTCTCCTCGGGCGTGGGCACCAAACACACTTGTTGACCTGGTGTTTAGACACACCGAGGACGAAACGACGCTGCTTTGTAAGCAAGCCTCTCCTCGAGCGTGGGCACCAAGCATGAATAGTAGGCTTTGGCCAAGATAAGTCCTCCTTCACCTTTGAGCAATGTCGAGGCTAGTGACGCTCATGAGGCTAGACGCCTCAAGGCCATGGAGAGCCAGTAAAGATCAAGTGAAGAAGTCCCCACGATTCGGGAAAGGAGAAGGGGTCGAGGGCGATCAAAGGTCTGTGCACGTTCTGTTTTAATAGTAAAGACTAGAATGTGAAGGCACGTGCTACCTATCGTTCGAGAAAGAAGGATTACTCAGCACAAAGTTAAATAACAAAAGCATTGTTATAAGAAGCAATAAGTAAAAGCACAAAAGCAGAAATAATAGTTAAGATTAAGAACGCAGACTTGCTGCCAGAATGTATAAACAAGTATCGGGGTTACAACTTGCAGACAAAGGAAAGAGCTAGATGTTTTAAGGGAGGTCCCTTGGCACAATTCTTCCTTTGACGACGTGGTTGGCAGTGGCATAGTTCGAGGTGTCCATCTCAGGGTGTTCACAGATAACCTGAGACAAAGCATCCTCAAACCCTGCGGCATAGGCATTCGCGACATCGTCAAGGAGCTCTCGTTCGACCTTCTTGGAGCGTTCAGCCTGGGCAGCCATCTCCTTCTCCATGTTTGCCATCACCTCAACCTTTTTTGCAAGTTCTTCTTGGCTCTCCTTGAGGAGCTTGACCTGCTCAACAAGTTCAGCTTTGATATTCTCAAAGCCTTCGTTCATCGCAGCAAGATCAGCCTCAACTTGACCCAAGTGCACTTCTCGAGTAACAGAGCTTTCCTCGAGGTTGGTCATCTTAGTTTTGGAAGTCGCAGCAGCGTCCTTCAGTTCGGCTATCTCCGCATGAAGAGGCACCACTTTGTTCAGAAGTGTGGTGTACCTCTGACCCTCATCGTGGAGCCTCTTGTTGGCCGCTTCCTCAGCTTTTCGCACCACACCAAGTGCATCCTTCAGAGCAGCCTCCTGGATGAAGAAGCGGTAAGCTTGGTTAGCCATTTGCTCCTTCACCACTGCTAGCTCATCAGCAAGAGCTTGGTGCTCCTTGGCCTTTGCCTCAGATTGATGCAGCAATGAGTTAGCGCGAGCAAAGAACCCCCCGAGGTTAAGGGTTATACCCTCCAACAGAGCCTCATCCACTGAGCTCCCTGAGGTCTCTTGTTAATAGCCCCTCAGAATGTGTTGTACAGCCCGGGGAAGCTTAGGAGCAGGTGCAGGGGTGGGCTCTGGAGCGGTCTCAGCTCCCTCCTCAAAGGCAAGGTAGTTTGGAGGTGTAGAGGCGCTGGGGGGGGGTGGTCCCTCAGAGATTCAGCGTGCTTGTCAGAAGAAGAGTGGGACGCAGCCACCGTAATAATCCTTCTTGTCTTGAAGACAGGGCCCTCTACGGAGTCCTCCTTCTCATCCGAAGGAACGATTACCACCCCTTTGTTTTTCTCTAGGGGGGCTGGTAAAGGAGAGGTCCTGACCGTGGCTAAGGGAATCACCGCGATGGGGTTTGGAGAAGTATGGATTGGAGTGGTATGAGAAGGAAGGGGGTTCTGTGTGGTTTGTGGAGATGTAGGTTGAGGGTTTGGTTGTGGTGAGGCAGGTGTTTGTGTGGTTTGGATGGGAGAGATTGGAGAAGTGGAAGGGCAAGCAGTAGGGGCTGGTTGTGTGGAGGTACCAGCCCCACCAGCAGGGGCATTGCCACGAATGGACAAGACTCCAGCCAGTCTTGTCCGCTTCTCAGCATCTAGCACCATATCTGTACCAAAGAGAAAGAATTATGAGTTAAACAGGCCATGCAAATTAGTGTGAGTATGAGTTTACAAAACAAGCAAGAGGAGGCATAAACAGAGTTAGTGCTTGAAGAGGTAGGATTGTTGAACAGATTCATATTCGTTCTTGATCAGCTCAGCGGTGTTGAAAACCAACCCCAAGCTTGCCAAGACTTGGCACACCTCGCGGTCAGCTGAGGATAGCTCATCTAAGGTCTTGGCCTTCTTTAGCTTCAACTCCCCTACCCAGTACAGGGGAAAGTCGTCCAAGGCTGTGGGGTCAGCTTCAGAGCTGCATACCCTGAAGAATTTTCCCCTGAATCCTTTGTAGGATTGTTGAAAGAGGGTCAGGATTATCCTTCCAGCTATCCCGCTAAAGCTGACCCAAAGGTTTTTCCTAGTGCTCTTAGCCTCGAAGAAGTGTAAGAAAACGTCCACTGAGGGGAATGGCCAAAGTGGCTACAGAGGATGCCGAAAGCCCTGATGAAGGCCCAACTGTTAGGGTGCAGCTGAGCTGGGGCCACGTTGATCTCAGTGAGGAGTTCCCTCTCGAAGCTGGTGAAGGGAAGGCGTTGTCCAATACGTTTGAACACCGTCTGGTAGAAGAAAAAGAACGGTTCCTCACCGTTTGAGCGGTTATCTACACAGATAGGTTCACCCATTGTGCAGGGGCGAACGGAGATGTAAGCGTTGTGCCTTCTCCCGAACGCTCTACCTTTACAGCCAGGCTCGCTGTCCAGGTGGTCCCTCCAATCAAAAAAGGAGGTCAAGGTAGAGGTTTCCGTGAGGAGCTCGTCGGAGGCCCAAGGGTAGAGGGATTTGTAGTTGACGCTGGGAGGAGGAGGATTAGAAGTGGTTTTAGTTCGCGCCATGGTTCAACAAAGGAAGCTGGGAAGAAGAAGAACAAAGGTTTAGCAAACAAGGCTATGGTGTGAAACTAGGGAGAAAACCCAGAAAACCCTACCCACGCGAGAAAGTTCAGAAAATAGGGGAGAGAGGAAATACGAAGAAAAACGTAAAATGCGAGAATCTAAACAGTCCCAAGCAGTAATATCAACAAATGAAATCAAGAGTAAAGAGCCATCAATGCATAAAAGTCATACCTTTGATTTTTGAGTAGCGAAAGTCTCGGTTTTGCGAAGAAGGATCAGAGAAAGCTTGGGGAAGAAGATGAAAAGTGCAATTGTTCGCGTAAATGATGGAACAGTGTCTAAAGCGCGCGTTTTCAAAAGGTTTAACGTAAACTTAAGAAGCGCAAGAGGCGTTAAATTATGGCCGTGCGATTGGGCCACGTGCCTATGGATTACAGCGTGAGCAGAAAGCGTCACTTCATAGCACAAATTGTCTTGTCATAGAATGCCATGTAGGACGGTAGGACGAGGCCTTAGTCTTTTCGCTGAGCAGTTTTCAACTCAAGACTGGGGGGCTTGTGTACCGACCCGTCCTCGGGCATGAACCAAAGTCAACATAGTGGGACCCATCAGGGGCGCTATGAAGTGAGTAAGGGAGTTGATCGGGTTTGTACTAAGAATGTGCTTGTGCCTGAGTGGTGTCACCCCCCGATACCCACGGGTAGGAATGACCGTGGAGGGGGCGACACAGTAGGAGGCGACACGGTAGGGGCGTGGAGGCCTCGGGCCTCGGTACCCCAAACAGTGATAATAGACGAGAAATGTGGCTTCCAAGCCACACCCCCAGTTCCAGTAGGGAGAGACCCAACTCACGAGGGATCCGTGCATGAGGTGTGGGGACGCGGCAGTACGCGCCACCATTGGAAAGCCACTGGGACAGAGACGACCCATGAGAGGGTCACGTCCCAGGGGGTGATCTGCATGCATAGTACACGAGGAAGGCGGAAGTACTCCCAGGGCGAATGACTAGGAACTTGGGAGCATGAGTTGGCACCCAAGCAGCCACCCCCTGCGCGGGATGCACTCCGAAAGAATGGCCTTACACACTGGGATTTCCCTAAGTATGGGCTATATTGTCATAAGGATGCATCCACAGATAGGCTTATGTCAGAGGTAGACACGTGGCAGAAACATGGGCAAAGTTATATAAGGCTTTGCTACAAATAGACTAAGGTACGTTTTCACACTTTACACACAAGTGAACTATGAGCGAGAGAATTCAGTGACGCATTTCTTTGAGCACTGAGTTAGTGGTGTTCTGCGATGGGAAGTGTTACGGTGTTTTCTGCCATAACACTTATGGAGAAGTAGCGTCATTGGTAGAAGTTGATGAATCAACCCTGTCGTGGGAAAATCTGGAGTACGCTTGTCTGCAGGTTAGATTGCTTAAATCTTGCAAAGCGGAAATGAGGAAGGGTTTTAGGATAAATGGGCATGTCTATAACATTACCATTGTCGAGGAGGTTCTCAACCAAGAGAAAGGAGAATGCACATGCACTCATTATCACTTCAATTCATCTGATAGCATATCATCTTCGGAAACTGTAGTGGAGGAAACCTTCTTCTCCGTGAGGTCAATAGAGGAAGAAAATGACTATAGCCACGGTGGTAAGCGGTGGGACGCAGTTCCCGAGGGGGATGATATGATTCAGCCCCTGGTAGAGACAAAATGGAAGCATTTGGAGGAAAGGTGATATGATTCCAATAACATGATAGAGATATTTCAAAGACATGTTATGGATTCAACTTGAGTTGGAATATGATTAGGCACTTTTCTAGAATTGGATCAATGTTCTTTCATTCAAGAACTAACCAAATCATAAGCAACCAAGCCAAAACTCATATGGAAACCCATTTTATGTCAAATGAACCGATTAAAATGAACAACAAAGCAAATGAACCGATTATAACTACCTAGAATTCAAATGAACTGAACAAAAACATGATAGGAAGCTAATGAACCGATTGAAACAATCTAGAAATCAAATGAACTGAACAAAAGTAAGAAAAGATGCAAATGAACCGATTAAAATGACTAGAAAAGCCTAAGACATGTTTTAAAGTTTATTTGGGAATGGGAATGGAAATGCATGAATAAGATGGAAAGGAGAAGAGAACTTATGTGGTTGGAGTCCTTGGAGAGGAAAACACCACTTGAAGGATGCAAAGCTTCAAGATGAGTGTAGATGATGCCACTTGAGGTTCCAAGAGTGCTTTAAAGATAAGACTAGAATAAGAGAAGACACAAGTCTCTCAATCACTCACCAATTTGGGAGAATTTTTGTACTCAAAATATCAAATCTATATTAGAAAGACTTAAGCCCTCCTTTTATAGGAGAAGGACTGGTCATGAGTGTACAAGAAGCTTACAAAGGAAGCTATCCAAGGTTACCTTGCAACTCTTCCACTTCTAGCGCCTAAAGTGGAGAATAGAAGGGATACCTTCTACATTTCTCTAAAGCTAATATCTAAATTTGCTTTACACAAGAGGTATCTTTATTTGTTCTACCTTTTTATCTTCAAAGCCCTTGCAGCAGTGTGCAACAGAATAAGGAGTATTCAAAGAAAATTTCTTTGGGAGTGGGGAAGACAAAATAAATCGATTTCTTGGGTTAGTTGGGACAATGTGTGTAAGCCCCTACAGGAACGAGGTTTGGGAGTAAATGAGCTTAGGAGTTTTAACTTAGCTCTTTTGGTTAAGTGGAAATGGCGGCTTATGAATGGAGAGGGAGGAAAATGGAAAGAAGTTATTGTATTTAAATATGGTATAGCATCAGACATAAGTCAGGTTAAGTTGAAGTACCAATCATGGTGGTGGAGGGATCTAGCTAAGACATGTGGCGATGGGAATGAAGAAGGATGGTTCCAAAAGGCTTTTGAGTGGAAAGTAGGCAACGGGATCACAGTGTGGTTCTGGGAGGACGTGTGGTTACAAACCACTACTCTAAAAGCATTATACCCTAGACTCTACTCTTTGTCTTGTGATAAAGGTAAGACGGTGGGGGAGGTAGGAAGATGGGAAGAGGATAGATGGCGGTGGGGTTTAAATTGGAGAAGGGATAGGTTTCAAAGGGTGTCTAATTTGGAGTCAGAGCTGCTATCTATACTGAGTATGGCGACTATGTGCAAGGAAGCCCCGGACCATCTTATTTGGAGAGGGGACCCGAAAGGTATGTTTACGGTTATGACCATTATGACCAACCATGTTGATACAAGGGGAGGTGTGTTTAATAGTTTATGGCAAGCAAAAGCCAAGCCTAAAGTACTTACCACCCCTTGGAGAATCCTTCTGGACAAAGTTCCAACTAGAGCTAATCTCATAAGAAGGGGAGTGATTGTGAATTTGATTATGTGTCCGTTATGTAATCTATCTGAAGAAACTTCTCAACATCTCTTCCTTGATTGTGTATTCGCACAACGTGTCTGGTCAAGGTGCTACCGTTGGATTGGTGTTTTGGGGGCCCAAAACAAGGGTATTCAGAATCACTTGATGAACTCCTACTTAATTCACCTATCTAATAAACAAAACTAGGTGTGGCTTGGCTTGTGGGCGACAATTGTTAGTTGTATCTGGGATCAAAGGAACTTGGTAGTTTTTAAGGAAGGGGTCCCTAATGATGATGAGATTTTTCAGAACGCTCAACTACAGTCATGGTTGTGGTTAAAACACAAGGTAGCTAGTTACTCCTATGCTTTCTCTGACTGGCTTTTGAACCCTAACCAGTGCCTTCTAGCAGTGGTTTGAGTGTGCTAATTCCTGGGCAGTGAATGTATCCTCTCACGGAGTACTTGGAAATGGTCTGGCTATTTTGATGTGGTTTCTGTCAAGGGAGTTGCTGCAGAAATAGAGCTGAGAATATCTGGGAAGTAGGCTTCATGTTAGCTGAAGTTGTAGAAGATAGGGGGGCAGCAGTGTATTGCTGACATTTAAATTCTAGATGTAAAGTTGCAGTAGTGTGTAGTGCAGTTGGAAGCAGATTGTGAGGAGGGGTTAGCAGGGTGTTAGGAAATAAGCATAAGGTTGCTGGAGAATGGTCTTAACAGTAATGAAAAGTGGAGATGGTACAAGGTTTTGGAGCTAATAAGAGGGGTTGTAATGGTAGACGGTCAATCTGTCATTTTTGGCTGCTGAATTAGTGTGGAGCAGGGGCTTCTTCCGTAGAGTTTTTTATCAGAGCAAGCATTACCCGCAGAAGCATTCCCAAGTGCTAAAACCTAGTAAACCTTATAAGTACTGATTGTTGCATAGTGCTTCTGAAAGCCATGCAGTTTGGTAATCTCAATAGGCTGATGCATCCAGCTTTTCTGGTTTTTTTCCTATATTTTTTTACTGGTTTTTTGCTGGTTTTTAATGTTGTTTTTATGCTTGGTTCCCTTATACTGTTTTTGGTTTTAACAGGTTTTATAAACCCTGGAAATTTCTTCAGGGAGGTTAGTTTGGTTTGTTGTTAAACACATGAGGTTGTAGCCCTCTAGTTTTATTGTATACGGGTTGGAATACCCCTAAAGTATCCCTGAAATTTATTTTATTCATTGTTGAGCAAAAAAAAAATCATATTAAAATATAAACACTTATGGATATTAATTGATAATATAATCATAAAATAATTCATATTTTATTAATTTATATATTTTTACATATTTTGTGATTTTAATTTGAATAAGAAGGATTTATTCCCATATTTATGTTAATTTCAAGATTCCAGGGAAGAATGGAGATGAAAGGGCAAAAGAAGAATATACAAAGCTAAAAAGGGAAAGTTGGAATGCATCAACACTCACTTAAGCTCGCTAAAACTCGCGCTGGCAAGATCATTCCAGTGATGTTGGGCCTTTTTTCGTGAAACTCGCCCAGGCGAGCCCAATAACACCTAGGCGAGAAGTCACTTAGCCTAAGCCCAACTAGGTTAAACATGAGGCTTGAGGCACAACCCTATACATCATCATTGAGTGGATTGGAATCTAATTGGGAGAATAGAAGGTGTTAGAAACCCTAGAGCAGGCAACCGTTAAGGAGAAACATTCAGGATCTTCTTGTCTTACTCTCCATGTTTGTAATAGCCAACACGAGTGGCTAATTATATCCTATGGGATGGGGAGTAATCTGTTCAAACTCTTATGTATTGAGATGATATTTAAATATAATATTTTGTTCTTGTTTGATGATTGTATTGTCATTTTAATTGTAATGCTTATTTCTATTATCTAGATCATTAGATTTGACTAGAAAATACTTATAAGTTTCTGACCCAAATGATAATGATCAACCTATTTTAATGTTAGGAATAAATTTAAAATGGTAATTGCTATCAACGTCTAATCGTAATGATAATAAGTTTTTATAAATATGCGAGGAATCGATATTTAGGAGACTCTTAATAATTTTATATGTGAGGAATCAATATAAATGATTTTTATACGGTATCAAAATCAATCAAAAGATAAAATATTTCCATGTTAATCAAAATACAAAAGGGTAAGAAGGATGAACCCCAATCCCAATTTTCCCAATTGAACAAATACACTCTTTGACTTGTTTTCTTTTTAATCATTAAAATCATAACAAACTCCAAACAAAGTTTATTATTTTTTTTCTATTTAGTGAATCTTTTATCTGATTATTCAACTGTTCCTTGTGGGTTCGATATCTGTCTTTAGGGACAAATTATTACTTCTGGCAAAACGGTACCCTTTCAGTAAAAGTAGTCATCAAGTTTTTTACTTGTGAAGTGTGACGAAGTAACAAGTTATAATCTTAACGAGTATAAAGTATCGGTAAAACACCATCAACACTTGTGAAGCGTGATGAAATAAAAAGTTATAATTGTAATTGTTAAAATATATGGGCTATAAATTAGAGGGGGAGTAAATTGTTTTTAAGAGATTTTCGAATTTTTCACAATTGTTTAAGTCAGATTGAAAATTTCATAAAAATCAACTATAAAAATTGATTGTAAAAAGAGAGGCAAACATAAAAATAGAAAATAAACTAGTTATATTTATTTAATCGATTGAATTACTATCTAGAAACCATAAAATAACAATACAGTAAAAGGATAGAGATAAATAGAATCACACAGAGAAATTATACTAGTTGAATCTTAACCAAAAGTTACATCCAGTCTATAGCACACCACTGAGAATTCACTAGACACAAAATCAAAAGATTACACAAGAACACAAGAGCTTTGTTTCTTGAACCCTTTAAGAAAAATAAAATCTCACAAAAACATAATAACCAAACACATTATCTAGATCTACCTAAGAACAAGACACAAGTAAGAATACAACAAATTACAAACTCGGGAAAAACTTCTTCACACAATAGAATGATCCAAGAATGAAAGTAATCTCCAAGAACTTCAAAGACTATTTTGAAACTGTTTTCTTATATGAATTTTTTTTACTTTTAAAATGTTCAAAAAACACCTTTATATAGGTTTTAAATGATTGCCAAAACACTTTTTCAAATTAATGAAACAACTAAGTCAATTAAAACCAAATTGGAAATCACAACATAAATCTATTGAAACATTTAATGATTCTCTGAAATAACTGACTGTTTTCATTTAATAAAAGAAATCAACTAAAGAAACTCGGTTTATTTATCAAAATAATTAGTTGATTTCATTAAACAGAAAAGACAAAAAAAAAATTAATATTAAAGTCTTAAGGTCATCACCGAAAACATTTGACTTTTAAATCATTAAATAGATTTTAGTATTTTCAGTCACTTGATACGATAAATAAACCTGTTAAAATACTTTACTAAAGACACAAGGCTTCAAATCAAGTGATTTTAATCGATTAAAACTTGAATGAACTGATTTTAAAAACATATCAGGTTTTTAAAATATTTTCTTGGAGATGTCTAGAATCATAATACTTGATGAAATAAATACAACAAAATCTACCTACAGACACATCCATAACTTTGCAGACTTCAAGGTTGAGCTTTGATCACATCAAATCCATCCATTTTAGTCAAAAGTAACGAGTATAAAGCATCGGTAAAATATCGTCAACACTTGCGAAGTGTGACAAGTTGATGTTTTCCTTTTATGGTGACCCTAGGATTTCTTAGTCATGCTCTATGGTCAACTGGTGTTTCAAAGGATTTTTGAGTCATGCTCATTGGTCAACTGGTGACCCCAGAATTTTTGAGTCATGGTCATTAGTCAACTAGTGATCCCAATATTTTTTAGTAATGTTCTTTGGTTAACTGGTGATCCCAAGATTTTTTGAATCATGCTCTCTGGTAAACTGGGGATCCCTAGGATTTTTGAGTCATGCTTTATGGTCAACTAGTGATCCTAGGATTCTTGAGTCATGCTCTCTAGTCAACTGGTGATCCCAGGATTTTTTAGTCATGCTCTCTGGTCAATTGGTGAACCCAAAATTTTTTAGTCATGTTGTAGCATAAGTGGCGATCTTAGATTCCTCTAGTCATAATTGATTGAAATCGTGGCTTTATTTTATAAAAAGGGGGCAACCTTATTAAAAACCCTTCAGAAAAATGAAAAAAAAAAACTCAAGGGTAAAGAGTGTCACACCACGAAAAAAAGATTCAAAAATTGTTCAAGGCATGGAAAAAATTTGTTCAAAGTATGAAGAAGAGATTCAACTATAATAAAAACATATACTTGCATGTTCCAAGTTCGAGGCACTAACCCACCGTCAAGAGTTTCAAAATGATATGCTCTATTGTCGAGGATTTGGTGGATCCTGAAAGGGCATGTCCATTTAGGGGATAGTTTGTTCTCTAGTTGATACAACTAAGCTTTCCTGAGTACGAGGTGTGAAACTTTGATCTTCCTTGGGATGACCTTCCTTTTATGCCTTATTCCCACCCGTCACTTGAGAGCTTCGAACTGTAACCGAGAGTTTTCACGAACTTCATCCAGTATGTCTAGCTTTGCTCGAATTCCTTCGTTGGATGATTCTGGAGAGATTTTTTGTACTTAGAGTGAAGGTTCAATTATTTCAATGGGAGTCATTGCATGTATTCCGTAAACCAAACTGAAAGGCGTTTCTCTCGTTGTTGATTGAGGAGTTTTGTTGTAAGACCAAAGCATTCGTGGGAGCTCCGCGGACCATCTCCCTTTCATTTTCTCAACCTCGGTTTCAACCCCTAAAGGAGTATCTTGTTTGTTGTCTCAACTTTCCCGGTTGTCTGAGGGTGTTCCACTGAAGAGAAAAATTGCCTAATGCTAATTTCTTAGCACATATGACCCATCGATTTGTTGGCGAACTGTGTACCATTGTCAGAAATTAGGAGCTTGGGAACGTTGAGTCTATAAATGACATTTTCCACAAAAAATCCTTAATCTTATGGGTTGGTATGACCGCTAAGGGATTGACCTCAATCTACTTTGTGAAGTATTCAATAGCTACTACCAAAAAATTTAGTTGACGAGTAGCTAAGGGGAAAGATCCCAAAATGTCTATTCCCCATGAGTAGAAAGGCCAAAGACTGTGGATCAAATGGAACTCTTTGAGGGGAGCTTGATGCCAATCAACATGTCTCTCACATTTTTTGGCTTAAGCCATGTTGTTTTCGTTCAATATCGGCCAATAGTAACCAACTCAAACGACCTTAAGGGATATGACTCCTACACATTCCTTTGTGCAGTTGGGTCAGAACCATGTTGGCTTGTTCTTCATCAATGCATTGAAGAAGCGGGTGAGCAAATCCATACCAGAACAGATATTCATCTATCAAAGTGAATTTGTTGGAGTTGCGTTGTATTTTTTGGCAGATTGCTTATCAAGCGGTAAAATGTTGTCAGCTATGCAACAAAGATATGGTGTCATCAATGTCTGTCTTACTGAAATGTGGAATACTTCTAAACCTTCGCCTTTCGGGCCACTAATATTTAATATCAGTGTTTTGAGGGTTTCTTGTATTATCGTGCATTGCGATGCCCCATTGGTGGACCTTGCTAGTTTTGAGAGCAAATCAGCCCTAGAATTTTGTCTCCTAGGCACATGAGTTAGTTCGAAAGAAGCAAATAACTCAGCAAGAGTTTTCACATACCTGAGATATAATGCAGAATGTGGGTCCTTGGCTTGAAAGTTGTTGGTCACCTGACCCACCACTAATTGTGAATCACTTTTCATAGTAAGGTGTCCTATGCCCATTTTTGTAGCGAGCAAAATTCTAGTTATGAGAGCTTCATATTCTGCATGGTTGTTGCTTGCATTAAAAGAAAATCGTAGCGATTGCTCTAAGAGTACACCATCTGGTCCTTCCAATATTATTCTTACCCCTCTACCCTTTACATTGAAAGCTCCACCAACAGAAAGGATCCACTTAACCAATGCAAAAGAGGATGATGCCACAGTAGGGGTGAGTTCTGTAATGAAATTCGTAAACACTTGATCTTTTATGGGTCCACGCGGTTTGTAGCGAATGTCAAACTCTGAGAGTTCGATAGCCCATTTTATCATTTGTCCCACCACATCTGGTTTTCCAAATACTTGTCGAATGGGGAGGTTGATCATCATTACTACTGAGCAAATTTGGAAATAATGCCTCAGTCTTCGTGCGATAAATACTATTGTCAGTCTCGCTTTCTCAATTTCTTGATATTATGTGTCTGCAAATTGCAAAACTTTGCTTACGTAGTAGATTGGCTCATGCTTTTCCTGAGAATTTTGGACAAGGACCAAACTGATCGCTCGCTCGGTGCCTGAGAAGTACAATCAGATTGGAGTCCCCGATTCAGGTTTACTAAGAATCCATGGGTGTGCTAGATACCCTTTCAATTTGAAGAAATCCTCCTCACATTTTTCTGAACAAACGAAAAGATAATTTTTTCGCAAGCATTAAAAATAGGGGAACCCTCTTTTCCCCCCACTAACAAGAACCTTGAATCGTTAAAATTCTTTTCTTGAATTTCGTCATTAGACGTGCACCTCATCTACATGACTGACTTTGCTTGAATATCAAGATTGAGTCAATAACATAAGTAATTAGGATCAATGTAGGGCACGTCGGAGGCGGTCCCGGAAAAAGCTTATATATTTCAGGTCAAGACATCTCTCAACTCCTCCTCCTCTTTAGCACTTAGAGGTGTTCCGATGTGGAATTTTTCCCCTTTCAAAACTATCTCTCGGGTATTCCTGACGGGTTCGAGGCGTCTATCATTCCATTCTTCGCGTGGATCTGCCTCTATACTCGTGTTTGGCTTAGCCGTAGAAATAGTATATGTTCCACGACGAGCTTTCAAGATATTCTCATAACAATTCCTCACCATCTTTTGATCAATACTCAGAGTGACAATCTTCCCTTCCTAAGAGGGGAACTTCATTTTTAAATGCGGGGTGGATACCACTACTCTGATTTTGTTCAGAGGACCGCCATGTTGAAGATGGATACGCCCAAGTAACAATTTATATGAAGAGGGGTTCTCCACTACTATGTACCTTATTAGGATGGTGTTTGTTGTTGTTCTGTCTAAAAAAATGGTTCTGAGTTTAAGATGACCTCGAACTTCCACTTGCTCTCTTAAGAATCCAACCAGAGTTCCATCAAAAGGCCTTAACCGATTCAATGGTATGTTTAAACCCACGAAAGTCTCCCAGAACATGACGTTTTGTCGAACTCCCTTGATCAACCAGGACTCGTTGTACATTACGGCCCATGGCGATGACATATATCACAATCGGGTCATCCTCATGAGGTGCTATATCCAAGAGATCGGTGGTCGAGAAAAGATAGAGGGAACTCATGGTGTTTCCAAGGTTCCAATGATAGCACGACCCTGACATATCGTTTTTGACTCGATTAGGTAACTCCACCTCTTGAGAACCCACCGACAATGGTGTTGAAATCACCAAGAATCAAGGTCAAATGAGCAGGTTCCCTTGGTGCGAGCTCTCTTCCCGGTGTAACCTGCTTCTTCTCACTTTGGTGTTGTAACCGAGCCAAATGAACAACGAAAACATAACAACTTTTTGCGGCATGGTCGTGTGTTCAATAAAACTCACACCATGCTTCCCGGTGATGCCCTAGTTGTCGTTTGGTTCTTCTAGAGAAGTTTAACTTGTTTGAAATTTTAGGGTCCCTCAAAAGTTGGCTACAAGGGACATTCATGGATGGACACTAGGGGGCCTCCCTCATTTCGTTGTCACGAAGAATGACATATGGGATGTAGCTCCGCTCGGACTTTCTTCCTCCTTGGGTTTCCGTAGGCTTTTTTTCTCTCAATCCCTATGTACCAGGCACGTGCACGCTTCTCCTAATCTCTTTTCCTTCTTAATGCTTCTTCATCCTTAGTAAAGGTTGAGGAACGCTTTCTAACCTCGGCTATCGATTTTGCTCGGTTCCTAAGCAATGATTCACTAAATGGATTAGCTCGCAATCCATTCAGGAATGCGTCCACCACCATCTCCTCATTGGGTTGATGAATTCGTACTGACACCTCGCAAAAACGATTGAGGTAGTTTTTTAAGGGATCTACTTCAACTTGCTTTATGTCAAACAAATTCGCAATTCGGGGTAGTTTGATTTTGTTGGCTGTGAACTTTTTTTCAAATATTCTTGCAAAGGTGCAAAACAACGTGATGGTGTTGTGGTGGGTGACTAAAAGACAATCATCTTAACAATGAGTCAAACATTTGATTGTATAAGAGAGAACAAACTGTTGAAGATGGGAAGCATTGATGTATCAAATCCTCTTTGAAGCCTGAAGAAGTGTTGTGTTTTAGGTTTTGGTTTGGGGTTTAGAATCTTTGTAAGATCAGTCTTGATTCTCAAACAAAGCTTATTCCAATCAGTTTTAAGTGTTTTTCCATGCAAAGGAAAAAACTACCGATTAAAGTTTCAAGATAATTGGTTGTTTGTCACTTAGCTGGCAAAGGTGTTTTGAAACTGTTTTTTTGAATCATTTATATAATTTTCAAAACCATCCAATCGGTTAAATCAATGTTTTAACCGATTAAATGTGTGTTTTCATAACAGTTTTCTGAAAACCAGTTTTAACTGATTTTGTTGTTCAAATCTGCTTTCAACGGTAGCTTCTCATGTAATATAAAATTATTCTTCTTTCAAACGTGAAAAGATTGATGAAACAAAAAAGTTTGATTCTCTGATTTGAGATTGTTTTGAGAGATTACCAACTGTTTGTGAAAAGGTTTTTACCAAGTTTTAGCAAGATTGCTTTTGAGCTTTGCTGTGATTCAAAGAACTGATCAATAGGGTTTATGGTGTACTGTGATTCCAGGTGTTTTCTATCCTTGTTTAGGTTCTTGTAATTGTTCATATTACTCTTTGAAAAAACTGTTGTAAAATCCTGTAAAGTCAGTGTGATTCTGGCTTGAGGTGTTGGTTGTGTGCAAGGAGGGTGAGTAGGCTTTATGGGATTCAAAGTCACCTCTTTGTGTGGTGTGTGTGTGTAATCTGTGATTGGTTGCATAGTGAAATACTCAATGGTTTGACTAAGGACTGGATGTAGCTCTTGGATAGAGTGAACTAGTATAAACCTTGTGTGCAATTCTCTTTATATCTTCCTTGCATATCTGTTTGATATTTTCTACTGTCATAAACAACCGGTTGAATCGTAATTTTAAGGAATTATATTTCTATTATCTGTTTCTATTTGGAACTTTGATTGGCTTTCTGAATTGCTTTTATGAGTTGATTGTTAAAGTTTCATTCTAAGCCAAGTAATTGTGAAAATCTTGTGTAAACAATTCACCCCCCCCCCCTTTTTGTTATAACCATCGATCCTAACACAAACTACTTGTATTGATTAAAAAACAAGTCTCGATCGTGTAGATCCTACCAGTACATTCCCCTATTTCTTGATTGTATTCTTTTTTTATCTATAATTACATCGCAATGTTTCATTATAAAGCTCAACAAACCCTAACCTTTTCAAAGTCCTAAAACAACCAATTTATCCCTCCCATAATAATAGTTGTTGTTGTTCTCTCAGACTAGTTTACCACACTTGATATGATCATGCTTAAAGAACATAAAATCGACAAAGTGAAAAGTTATGTAAATCTTCCTTACTAAACACACGAGATAAAATATTTGCCAAATCCTTCATACCATTGCCTTTAACAACATCGTTTTTTCTAAATCACTCCCGCATCGTGTGTTAGAATTAATGGCCTAAACAACAGGGGGGTGAATTGTTTGACAAAGGATTTTCGCAAAGAATGGCTAAGAATGAATATTTATCAACACTCATAAAAAGAGCAATCAGGAAAGCCATACAATCAAAGCAATTAAAACTGTTTGCAGAAAAATAATTGGTTTAAATTTCGTTTTAACCAGTTGTTTATAGAAGTAGAGAAAAAAATCAAATTAAACAGTTTATAATGAGAGAGAGAGAGAGAGAGGGAGAGATTACACAATCAATTTATATTAGTTCACTCAACCCTTGAGCTACATCCAGTCCCTAGAAAACCACTGGGTATTCCACTAGCAATCAATCATAGATTACAAACTCATAACACCACAAAGAGGTGATCTTGACCACACAAGAACACTCACCCTCTTTGCTTTTCACAAAACCACAGTCAGAAAAACCTCTGACCTTATAGGTTTACAAGCTTACAAGTATAGAAAAGAAAAAATTACAAGAATAAAAAAGGAACAGATTACACCTGGTATTTCATGAATCACAGAGCTCCTAAGATCAGTTCTTGAACCAATGCACAACCTTTAGGCAATCTTGCAAAACTTTGAATCAAATCTCTTGTCAAAAACGTTTTCAATCTTACTTTCTGTGTGCTTTTTAATACAAAGAGAAACCATATTTATAGCTCTTAAATCTAGCCGTTTTAGGCAGTTAATCATGAGGCAAAACAGTTTCAAATCAACTGAAAACAGATTTAACAGGTCTTTGAAAAGTTGTTAAGAAATGTGACAATCAATCGGTCGAAATGTCATTTTAACCGGTTGAATTGGTTTTGACAGTTAGTCAACGAAGTCAAAAACAATTTTTAAAACCTTCAACATGCTAAGTATAAAACAACCGACTAAATCGTCAAATCAACTGGTTGTTTTTCTCTTTGCTTAGAATTTTTTTCTCTTTTAAAACAAATTGATCCAGCTTATGCATAGGATTAAGAATGAACTTTATACAAATTCTAAACACCCTAGAACTAAGCTTCAATCAAGGCAGCAAAGCATCAAGCTCTTGTCACAGATTTGGTTCATCAAAGCTTCCATGTTCTACAATCCTCCCCTATTTGATGAAGACAAATCCCTGGGATGGTTTTGGAATTTTCTGTTTAGAATTTTCTCAACTTGCAATCACAACCAGAAATAGAAATACAGGATAATCTATTCCAGATTAATCAAGCACCACAAACTAGTTTCCACTAGGTGATTTCCATAGAGGAACATCAGCCAAATCAATGTGAGAAACCAGGCAAACAAGCATAGGTGCAGCCACTAGTACAAAAAAGTACATTAACGACGGTTAAAAAGACATATAAAGACGGTTTTTAAACCATCGTTATTGCGGGTGTCGTTATAGATCGGACATTTTTAACGACAGTTTGTCAACTGACGTTATAAATGTGTTATAACGACAGTCCATTTAACCATTTAACCGACGTTATAAATAGCTACTAAATAAATAATTTATTTTAAAAATATATATATTTTTAAAGACAGTTCCTTTGGAAACTGTCGTTATATGTGCTTTTTTTTGAAAAAAAAATATTTATTTTTAATACACCTTAAATCTATATAAAATATCCAATTTTCAAAAAA
>Ga0123341_1000240_pt1 | contig 29248 bp, 56 predicted proteins | sample Turbeapinknodule_FD_89959 | JGI IMG/M metagenome (GOLD analysis project Ga0123341, IMG submission 89959) | Root nodule microbial communities of legume samples collected from Mexico - Turtle bean Mexico pink nodule | ecosystem: Host-associated > Plants > Roots > Nodule | place: Mexico: Nepantla...
GCGGCGGGGTCTGGCATGGGATCAGCCGGGAAGGAGACGGCCGATCTCATGAGCAATGCGGACAGGCAGCATCATCGCAACGGTCGATTGAAAGACCTTTGCACTCTCGTCCTTGACCATCTCTTCGGGGACCGAAGGACCGTAAAGGATTTCGATTGGATGGCTGTCGAGCGTGGTGCGATGGAAGACATGCCCGTTTCCGACAGGGTTGCCGGATCGGTATGTCCCCGCGAATATGAACGTTCCGGGGAAGCGTTGAACCCTGCCCCATACTTTAGCCCTGACGCCCCAAGTGAACTGTCTAGCCCCGAAGTCATCGAGCGGGATCGGTCTGCCTGTTGCGATGATCCGGCCTTCGATGGCCTGGCCGTGATTGATGTTCGGGCTGACTTGCTGCGTCTTGATCGCCTTGCGGATAACGGCGGTCTTGATCGACGACTGTTTTGCAATGGCGCGAGCGACCCGACCTTCGACCGTCTTCGTAACTCGATTGACTGCTCGGGCAAGCGCCTTGTGCGCTTCGCCCTTTCCTAGCGCCCCGATCTGATTTCCGAAGTTGCGCAGGATGTCGTCGCGAACGTCGATCGTAATCATCGGGATCGCCATGATCAGCCGCGCCTTGTCGATGCGTCTTCGTTCATTCCAATCGAAACATGATGGAAAGGATGAAGATCAGATTAGGAGAGAAGAAGATTAAGTCGAACCGGCTTCGGCTCTTCGCGACCCCGAGGGCCGCTTCGCCTTCGCCTTCGTTCAAGTCTTTAACCGTGAACGCGTTCCGAGGCTGTTAACGCGAAGAAACCCCGAATTTGTCTCAGTCGTCAAGCGTCTTTTTCCAACTTTTTTCGGAAGCAATCCGACGACTTATCCTATGGCCCTGATTTCCATAGGAAATTCGCGCTTAAAAAATCTGACCTTCGACCCCAGGGGGAGGCGATTGTTCTTGACGCTGAAATCATTGATTTTTCTTAGAGAATGTCACGCTACGTCACGGTATGTCACGCAGTTCTGCGGAAACGTCACGGAAAAACGTCACGCTAGGCCCGAGGGGAGGAAAGTTAGAATTTTAAGCTGATTTGCATTTTTCGTTGGTTTTAATCCTACTGCCTATTGATTATCGTCGGAAAGTGTCGGATAAGGAATTCATCAAATCTTGCAAATCACGGATGGAACGCCGCAATGCCTAAGACCACGGAAGACCGCATCAGCGTCGCCCAGGCTGCTTTCGAAGCAGGCTTCGCATCCAAGGCCGCTCAGAAGCGTGCGCTCGACGAACTGAATTCCGCTTATTCCAACCTTCGCCGCGACCTGATGAACGCGATCCTCGACGCTCGCAGCGACGCGAACGAAGAAGAAAACCACGCCGACTATTGGGGCGTTCCTTCCGATCTGCATCAGGTTCGCGAGCGTCACCTGACGATCGTCACCCGCTACGGCTTTAGCGCCCCGCTCGTTCGCGACCTGATCGCCCTTCGCGCCTCGATCAAGGCTGCCGCTATTGCCCCCGCCCCGGCCAAGTCCGACGCCGAGCAGAAGGTCGAAGCCGTCCGCAAGACGATCCGCGAAGAAATGGAAGCCCGCAAGGCGCAGTTCGTCGAAGGAATGACTATCGCTCGCCTGTTCAACGGCCTCCCGGTCAGCGTCAACGCGCATTGGGTACATGGCCATAAGGGGACGAACTTTATCCGTTACTTCTTTTACCTGGCCGGCGAACTGACCCCGCTGAACATGATCATGGCGATCGCCGAAACCTACCAGGCCGAAAAGGAGGGCGCGAAGTGAACGCCGCCCGCCGCAAGCAGATCGAAGAGGTCAAGGCCCGGATCGAGGCCCTGACCGCCCTTCGCGACGAACTCGTCGAAGCGATCAACACGATCAGCGAAGATGAACAAAACTATCTCGATAACATGCCAGACAGTTTCCGCGACGGCGATAAGGGCGACAAGGCGCAGGAAGCCATCGACGCCCTTTCCGAAGCAACTACCGCACTCGAAGAAATCGATTTCGACGCTGTCATCGGCCACCTAGAAGCCGCGGCTCAGTAGAGCCGCCCTTCCCCTTCCCCATCGCTGACTTTCCAACCGAAGAGGATTTTCGGAATGCCTTTTGCTGCCCGCAATTCATCGACCTCGATCGACCTTTCCCCAATCCATGCAATGTTTGGCAAGGCGCAGGAAGCCGGCTTGAAGAAGCTGCAGTATCGCGCCGAGGGCCTTGTTCTTTCGCTCGCAAAGCCGAACTCGGCGAACCCCGGCGCAATCTACGTCAAGCGCAAGAGCGGCGCCTATCTCGGCAAGGTCGTCGGTCAGCGGTTCGTCGCCTTCGGGGCAACGGACGCCGACAAGGCCGCACTGCAGACCATTGCCCGCGATCCCGCCGAGGCTGCGACCCGCTACGGGAAGATGACCCGCGAATGCTCATGCTGCGGCCGGGAACTTTCCGATCCTGCCAGCGTCGAAGCCGGGATCGGCCCGGTTTGCGCGACGAAATGGGGCCTTTGAGGCCCCGCCCCTTCCCATGATCACCTGAACCCAAGGAACGACAATGACTGCAGCAACCTATCACGCATCCGAAATCGCCCGCATCGCTGAAATGCTCGCCGCGGACATGAGCCCGGCCGAGATTGCGGAAACCCTGAACATCGACGCCGCCGACAGCTTCTTCGCCGATCGCGAGGACGACAGCGACGAGGGCATTACCCGCCGATACGGCATCAGCGGCGACGACCGCTTCGATGTTCGCGGTCGCCCGCTTCTCCCCCGCCTGAACGATGCGGGTGAACCGAACTGGTTTTGATCGGCGGGCTTTCAAGACCGGCTTTCGAGCCGGTCAGGAAAACCAACCATCGAAGAGGAAAGAAGATGGAAGATATTCGCATTATCGGCGTCACCGGCCCTCGCATCGGCGTCGGCTTTACCGAAAAGAACCTGCGTTTTCACGTCTGGCTTGACCGGGCAGGGAACCCCGAGGACATCCTCTATAAGAACCCGCCGCTCAAAATCCGTTCGAACGATCCCGGCTTCTTTACGACGGTCAAGCTCGACGCGACGAACAAGACGAACGCGCCGAAGGTCGAAAGTCTCATGCAGGCGGTTCGCGACGGCGACCTGATCAATAGGGCCCGCAAGGCGTATCAGGAAGAGGAAGCCGCGAAGCGGGCCGAAGAGCGAACCCGGGCAGCATCGCTTTACCGCGCCGCCCTCGCCCTACTGGTCGAAACGATGACGGGGAAGAAGCTTGAGCCGGTTTCAGCGATCGCCGGGTTTCATGATTTCCTGACGAACGCGAGCGACGAACAGATCATCGAAGTCGGAGCGGCCATTCACGGGGCGGGCGTCTGATGGCGAAGAAACCCCGACAAATCGGCATCGTCGGCAACAGCCTTGGCAAGACGACGGCGCCCAACTTCGCATTGATCAACGACGACCGCATCGCCCGCAAGTCGATCGAGGAACTTGCGGCCTCGGTCAGCAGCGAAGGGATTTCGGTCGAGGTTTGCCGACCGCCTGTTGATGCCTCGGGATTAAAGGCCCTTTTCGATGCGGTCGAGCCGTTCGGCCCGATCGACGAGGAGGGCTGACCGATGGCTGAACCCCGCTGCGCGTCCTGCAAGCATTTCGACCTTGGCTATAACGACAACGGTCATATGACGATCGGCTTCTGCAACTTCGTCCTTCCGATCCTGATCCGTCCGCCGCAAGCGACGGCGCCGTATCTCGCCCCGAACGATAGTTGCTCGCTTCATTCTCGGGCGATCCCGATCGACATCGCATCCCGCGAAGCATGGTGGCCGATGATCGTCAAGCAATACATCGAGCCGGCTTAACCGCCGCCCGAACCTACCCCGAACAATCTGATCAACCTTGATGGAGGGAAGCAATGCCCGACAACGAAATCCTGCGCGCGCGGCGGCAGATCATAACAGCCGCGCATATTCAGGGAACGCCCGCCCAGGTCTTTAACCGGACCTTCGTCGACATCGCAGGCGCGATCGCCTTCCTCGGCGCCGTTGCCCTCACATTTTGGGCGGTGATGAAATGACGATCTTCCGCGTCCATACGACCGACGGCTTCGTCGATGTCCCCGCCGAGAACCCGACCGACGCCCGCAAGGCCGTTGTGAAGGCGAACCCGACCGCCCAGGCTACAAAAATCAAGGTGCTGAAATGACCCCGAAGCTTCTCCCCTGCCCATTCTGCGGCAACAAGCCGAAGCTGATCGAAGTCCGGGAAATGCCCGACAATTTCGTCCGCGAACACAACATCCGTTGCGACGAATGCGCGGTCGACCTTTACGCCGAATATGAAAGCGAAGTCGTCGAGCAGTGGAATAGTCGACCGGGCGCCCGCATCGAAGCGATAATCGACGCCCTCGAAGAATTGACGGTTCAGCATAGCCCGCCGTCCGGCGTGTCGATCAACGAGGCGACGCGGGATAGAGCGAAAGACATCGTTCGTTCTGTTTTTGCTCGCAAATCGGCCGAAGGTAGCTTTCAGGCGCGGGTCGAATTGGCCCATGACGAACTGTTTGACGACGATCCGACCGATGTCCCCGAGCGGGTCGCCCGCTTCTTTGAAGAGGCAAACGAAGCCTGCCAGGCGCTCGGGATGAAGCGCGAGGAGGCTCTTTCCCTCGTCGACTATACCTATTCCCGACCGATCGGCGAGCCCGCCGCAGAACTCGGCGCCGCAGCCGTAACGCTGACATCGCTTTGCGTCGTCGCCGGCTATGACCTGCACAATTGCGCCGAGTATGAGCTTGATCGCCTGCAGTTGCCGGAAACGATCGCGCGCATCAAGGCGAAGCGTTCGACCCGACACGGTCGCGGCCCGCTGCCCGGCTTCGATCCGAAAGGCGGTGACGAATGAAAATTCACCCTAACGACCTTGCGGACCTCGAAAGCGTCGCTCGGTCGGTTGAGAACGAGGCCCGAAACATGGCGAAGCTGGCGATCAGAATACGCGCTGACCTCGTCAAAGACGCTGCCGATCGCCCGGAAGACCCTACCGTAACGATAACCGTTCACGAATATGCGGCGCTTAACCTACTTGCTGAAAAAGCAACCGAAGGCGCGATCGCTGAACTCTCAAAGTTGACCTTTGTGGTTCAGCACAATCCGAATTGCCCGAGCCCTTGGCTAGTCCGGCTCCCCGGCAAAGGGCCTATCGACATGCTGCCTTATGGCGACGGTCTAGGCATCGTCGCGCATCAGACCGGCGACTTTCTCGGTTTCGGAAAGACGTTCGAAGAAGCAGCCCGCGCAGCCCTCGCGAAAGGCGGTGACGCGTGAGCGAGAGCGATTGGATCAAATACCTTTTCGGCTTTGCCCTGCATGCCTCGTCGAAGAGCAAAGACAGCACGAAAGTCGGCGCCGTCCTCGTCGGCCCGAACAATGAAGTTTTGTTGTCGGCTTTCAACGGCCCGCCTATGGGCGTCGACGACAAGCCCGAGCGGTTCGAACGTCCGGCGAAATATCTCTTCGCCAGCCATGCCGAACAGAACCTGATCGCGTTTGCTGCCCGCAGGGGCATCCGAACCGAGGGAATGACGGTCTACGTCACCCACGCTTGCTGCTCGTCCTGCGCGAAGACGCTGATCCAGGCAGGCATTGCCCGCGTTTTTATGGCCGACGGCGCATTCGCCTCGTCCGCGGCGTGGGAAGCCGAATTCGACGCATCAAACCAAATGTTCAGAGAAGCAGGCGTCGAAACCGGCCGCTTCATCTGCTTCGAAGAGGAGTATCCCGATGGCCCGCAATTATACCCCTATCCGCAATAATCATCCCCTCTTGCGCACATTGCTGACAGCGATCGAGAAGGGCGACACGCCGCAAGCGGAAATCTGCAAGAAGGCGGGCGTCACAGCCCGAACGGTCATCGATTGGCGCCGAGGAAGATCGCCGGCCCTGTATCTCGTCGAAGCCGTCGCGAACGCCGCCGGCTTCGACCTCAAGTTCGTTAAGAAGGGCGACAAAGACGAGGCTGCGGTTTTGAAGGACGCTTTGACCCGATCCATGACCGCGCTCGACGATTGGCTGAACCTGTACGCTCCCGACGAATGCAACCCCGATCGCGTCGCCGAAGCGAAGTCGCGAGTATGGCCGGGCGGTACGATTGGCTACATCGCCGAAGTCCAGGCGCAGAACCGGGCCGCAATGAACGGGGCGTCCGAATGACCGCCTATTCAACCCTTCGCGAATTCCTTGACGATCCGGCCGCCCCGATCCGCCCGGACATCCCGCCGGGCGGAAGCTGCGGCGGCAAGGACGACAGCCATATGACCTACCTCGCGATGATCGTCCGCCGGCAGAAGAACCGGGCAGCGCAGATCGACATCCTGCATCGCCAGGCCGTTTTGCTCGAAAGCTTCGCGCCCGGCGATCCTTGCGTCGGCCGCATGCTCGATTGGCATTCGCAACTTGCCGGGATTTGACCTGCAGGGGCTCGGCATCCGGCGGCCTCGATCGCCGGATTTCGGGTCGCTGGTCGGCGATCCCTGATCACTAGGAGATTTGAAATGCAGACGTTTCTTTATGGTTTGGGCAAGGAAGCAAAGGACAAGGTGACGGGCTTTAAGGGCGTCATTACGGGCCGGTCGGACTTCATTGCCGGTTGCCGTCAATACTGCCTCACCCCGCCGATGAAGGACGACGGAAAACTCGCCGACGCTCATTGGTTCGACGAAGAGCGCATCGAGGTCGTCGGCGACGGCGTCGCGATCGCAGCCGTCAAGACGGGCGGCCCCGTCGGATCGGAACGCCCGATCGCCCGTTAATCGCCGAACGCCGAAGGGTCCGCCCTTCGGCATCCCCGCCCCCGAGGAACCGACATGGTTAGAGCAACACAACGCGGGCCGGTTCCGACCGGCCGAAACGCAATCCGAACCGCCGATCCGATCCTGCGGAAGCTTTTCACGATTGCGCATCAGAAGGACATTTCCTTACAGGAAATCGCCCGGCGGATCGACCGGACGGTCGTCGCTGTTTCCCGATGGAAAGGCGGACTAAATACGCCAACCATGATCGATGTTGTCTTCTTCGCCCAGGCGATAGGATGCGATATAGAGGTCGTTGAAAAGAAGGAACCCGCCGCATGAACCCGCAATTCATAACAACCCCTTCCGGCGATCGCCTCGTCGTCATCCCCGAGGCGCTTTATCAGCGGATGCTTGACGCCCTCGACGATCACGAGGACAGCGAAGCGGCGCTAGAATTTGAAGCCAGCGTCCGCCAGGGCAAGGAAGAGCCGTTGCCGACGCCCTTCGCCGATTGGATCATCGAAGGGCAGAACAAGATTAAGGTATGGCGCCGATATCGCGGCATCACTGCCCGAGTTCTAGCGAAGCGCGCGAACCTAAGTGCGAGCTATCTTTCGCAGATTGAGAAGGGCGAACGCGATGGCAGCTTCGACACGATCAAAAAGATCGCGGCGGCGCTGAACATCGGCGTCGACGATCTGGCATGACCGGAAGGAAGAACCCTTACATCCGAATTATCGAAGCCGCGCGCGCAGGCCGCGGCGTTAAGCTTTCCGCGCGAGATTGCCGATACATGCAATGGGATGCGGCAATCGAGCAAGTCGCGATCAACACGGCCGAAGGCATCGAGGTAAACGGCGGCGGGTTTTTCGTCACGAAAGAAGGCTTCGAGGACAAAGAATGACGATGCTCGGCATCTTTGACAAGGAGACAGGCCGGCGCCTTGGCAGCGTTTGGAAGTTCGTCGGGGAACCCCCCAAGACGCGATGGCAGGCGTTCGCCTCGGGCGACCGGCGGCAAGGCTTCCCGACCTTGAAAGCGGCGACCGCCTGGCTGCGATCGCTCGACGAAGACGAAGAAAAACGGCCCGGTTGACAAAACCGGGCCGTTTTCATTTTCAGTTGCGCAGCGCGCCCCTGTTAGGCGACTTCGGCGCCGTTCGCTTCCTGGTACTTGCCGATCGCTTCGCGGATGTCCGCGACCTTCTGAACCGCTGCAGCATCGACATTCTGATTTCGAGCCGACCGCAGCCAGGCGTCAAGCGCCGGCAGGGCGAAGGCGTCGTTTGCCTTGATCACGAAAGAAGGGGCCTCGGTCTTTTCCTCGGTCGTCGTCTTTGCAGTTGCCATTTTCGTTCTCCTTTTCAGAACTTAAAGAATGAGTGCGGCCCTACGCCCCGCATTAGGCGATCCCGTCGAATGCCCAAACGGGTACATACGACATGAATTGGATGTCCGGCGCGGCGCATGCCGCGCGCTGCCTTCATCTGCCAGGGGCGAACCGGGAAGACCCGGACCTGCATTGTCGCCGCCCCGGCGCGCTTGATGAAAATTGATGTGTAGGTCAATGTTGTCCCCTGACTATTCCTTCGGCCGTCAGGCCGGTCGCGATCATCCCGAGCGTTCGGTCGCGAAGCCGGTAGGCTGTCGCCCGGCTCCATTCCTTCTCTTTGCAAATCTCTTCGAAGCTGACGCCCTTCGTGATCTTCGACCGTATCCAGGCGTGAAAGACCTCCCACGAAACCGGGTCGTCTTTCGCATTGAAGCCCGACAGATATTTCATCGGCCAAACAAGAATGCGCTCCATCTGCGAAACCTTGGCGGGCGACAGCGATCGGCGCGTCGGCGCTTTAGGCGGGTCGAATTCCTCGATTTCGAACATCGACGGCCATTCTTCTAAGGCCCGTTCTTCGGACGACAGGGCAGGATCGGGCATTCCGTTTCGGAAGCCTGCAGGCCCTACGCTGCCGCCGCTGCGCTGCGCCCATTTGATCGCGTCGATCAGATAGTCGCCGACGATCTTCGGCGTCCAAACGTCGTCATCGATTTGATGAAACATCAATCAACCCCCCACGGTTCATCGAAGTCGGGGCCAGCCGGCATGCTGTTCCCGACCGTTTGCGACTGATCCTGCGGCTCTTCGTCGACCGGCGGCCGATCGCGGCGCATGCCTTTGATGGGTTTGCCCGTAAGCCAAACCCAAGGGTTCTCCTTGGCGATCAGGCCCTTGCGGACGAGGCGTTCGCCGCTGCGCTTCATCGCCTGCCGGCGAGCGTTAAGGCGCTTTTCCTTCGCTTCGTCGGTTTCGCCTTCCGAGCCGTCAGCATCGAATGCGATGCTGTCGTAAGCCTTGATGACGAGCTTCCATTCGACGACGCGAAGGCTCTGCGGCAGGCCAGTCCCGACCGGCGGCTTCGTCCCGTTTTCGGATGTCGCCTTCTCGATAGCCCGGATCAGCATGCCGTCGCTGTCGCTGATTTGCGCCCGCTCGGGGACAGGGGCGTCGCTGCCGTCGCCGTTCGTCCGGGCGATGACGCAGGACGTGATCGGATCGAGGTCGCCGTCGACGCCTAGCTGAACTTGTTTCAAGACGAAGCGGAACGTCTGTCCGTCCTCGCCGTCCTTGTTCTTGCTGATGACGGCTTCGCGAATTTGCCGATTGTCGGCGTCGTGCATCCCTTCGACCTGGCGGACGAGAAGGACGTTTTCGAGGTTCGCCAAAATCGAAGTGTGACCGCGGACCTTGACCCCGTCAGCGTTCTTATGATGGACGATCAGGACAGCGGCGCCGGTCGCCTGTGAAATCCGAGCGCAGCGTTCAAGGATGACCGAAACGTCTTTGCCGTCGTTCTCGTTCGCGCCTGGCGTCGCTGTCGCCCATGTGTCGATGACGACGAGTTCCAACTTGACCGAGAAGGTCGATCCCCAATGCTTGATTTCAGCGATCAGGTCGTCGGTATTGTCGGCGCTATTATAAAGGTCGATGCGCGAGGGAAGCAGCACGAAGGGAAGTTCGTCCTCGCCGCTTAGGCCGTGGGTCTGGCGATAGGCCCGAAGGCGCTTCTTCAATCCTTTTGACCTTCGCCGGCCTGATAGACAACACCGCCCTGCAGGGTCCGGCGACCCATCCAATCAACGCCGCGCGCGATCGCGAGGGCGATGTCGGAAACAAGGAACGACTTCCCGCTCTTACTCGGGCCGGCGATCATGCCGATTTCGCCGCGGGTCAGAACGTTCTTGACTAGCCATTCATGCTCGGGGCCGGGCGCATCGAGGTTCGCCCAGGTGACGGCGTGGAACTTCGACCGAAACGGCTCGCGCTCATAGCGCGGGGCCTTCTTCGCGATTGCATAAAGCTGCTCGGGCGTCCCGCCCTGATCGAGCCAGTCGTAAACGTCTTCTTTCTTCTTGCGGTCTGTAAGCTGAACGACCCGGACATCGGCCGCGACATCGATCAGGTTCGACGCGACGGCGTTAGCGTGATCGATCCCGACGAAGATCGGGCGCCCGTCCTCATGAAAGCGAAGTTCCTTCGTCTTCTTGTTCATGGCCTGGGGATCGTCGTCCGCCAGAACGACGACCTTTGCGCCTTTGAAGAAGGGGTTCAGTTCTTCGACCCATTTGCCGGCCCCGCGCGCGTTCGTCGTCGCCGGGATACCGTAATCGTCGATCAGCCGATCGGCGGCCTTCTCGCCTTCGACGACGAAGATGACCGCCCCTTCCCTGATCGCTTCGATAAGTTCGCCCACGCGATACGGGAATTGACGGATGCCCTTCGTCGACCAGTTCCACCCGCCCGGTTTCGAGGCGTCCGGGCGACGCTGCAGATAGGTCTTTTCCGGCTTGCCGTCGTTGCCGAATAGGCCGTTTTCTTGCCGCACTACCTGAAAAAGAAGCCCGCCGTTTTCGTCGAGATAGTCCCAGGTCTTTGTTGTCCGCATCGGCGGGCCGTCGTCGCGGTCCTGCCGATCGTCGTCATCCGGCCCATAGTTGCGATTGCTGCCGGCCTGCGCCTGGCGCTGCGCCGGCTGACGGGCGTTGCCGCTGTCCTCGATGTTGAAGCCGCGTTCGCGAAGCCATTCGATCGCCTCGCGCCCCTTGCGACCTGTCTCGCGCTCAATCAGCGCGAGGACGCCGCCGCCGACATCCGTTCCGTGTTCGAACCATGTCCCCTTTTTCAGATCGACCGAGATCGACCCTTTCGAACCGAAGCGCAGCTCGTCGTTCGACGACAGCTTCTTATTCGGATCGCCGAGCAGTTCCTTCGCGACAGCCCCTGCTATCGCCGAAAATTGATCGCTGCCCCCATGCACACCCATCTGCCTTGCCTCAATTGCTATCGTTGTCGTTTTCGTCAGGGGCCGGGGCAGCGGGCTCCGGTTCCTGTTTCGGGTATTGGCTCGCCGTCCGCATCGCTGCGAGGACAGGGGCAAGGATTTTCAGGACGGGTTCGCGAACGGGTTGGATCGCGAAGATCAAGTTCGCGATGTCTTCGAGGACTTCCGCCCGGCGGATTTGGAAGGCCGACGGCTCGCCGTTGATCTTCGCGATCGCCGCCTGCGTCGTGCGGATGCGGCTTGCTTCGTCGAGGACGACGCCGGCCATTTCGCCGAGCCCTGCCTTGCGCCGCTTTTCCGTCACGACCGGCGCCCCCGAAGGGCTTCCGAAACCCGCCCGGGGTTGACGGTAAAGCGGGCAGCGATGTCGACCTGTGACATGTCCGGGTTTGCTTCCGCATAGGCGCGGATTTCCTTCCGCAGCTTGTCGGTCATCGGTGTCGACGACGCAGACGCGACCTTGACCGGCTTTCGGCGTGAGAGTTCGTCTGCCAGGCGGCAAAGTTCGGCGATGCCATGGGCGGAAGCGAGGTGACGGAGGCGAGCTTGAACTTCGGAAACGCGCATCAGAAGCCCTCCCACATTTTCTCGCCGGTCGACTGCCTGGCTTTGAATAGCGGGGTCGAATAGGGCGCGATGCCGGGGGCGATCAGGCTGCAAGCGTAGTGCCAGCCGGCGAGCGCATCAGCGGCGTCGGGATCGCTGACATCGAAGCCCATGTCCTGCAGCGTCTTGATGATGACAGGCTTCGCCTCGGCCTTCTTCAAGCGCCGGCCGACGACATGAAGACGCACGTCGTCCGCGCGGGCTTCGCGGACATCCCAAACGCCGCAAAGATAGGCTGCAGCTTCAACGACGGCGGGCAGGCCGATCAGTCGCATCGCCGTGTCGCGGGTCGTCATCTGCCCCAAATGGCGGGGATCGAGCGCCGCTTCGACGACGATCGTCTTCGGTTTGAACGCCTGGCAGCGCTCGGCAACCCACTTGAAGCAACCACCGAAAACGGCGCTGCTCGGCGATCCTTCCGGCGCGAAGCGCATCGAACCGAAGATCGGCTTTTCGCCGGGGGCGCCTTCGCAGAAGCCGGACTTTGTCGCGAGATCAAGGAAGAGGACGGACTTCGACATTATGCCGCCTCGTCGTAAACGGTCGTGACCGGGCAGATGGTTCCGACCGCCTGAGCACCGACAATGTGGGGGGTCCGGGCGGTTGCAATCCGCTTGCCGCCTTCGGTTTCGACCGTCGTGACGCGATAGCCAAAGATCGAGCCATCGCGGACAAGCGCGGTATGAACGGATGGAAGATCTGGATAGTCGGTTTCGAAATTGAACCAGATGTTTCCGCCGGTCTTCTTCGACGGGATGGTCGTTGTAATCGTCAAGCGCAGCATGAGAGGTCCTTTGGAAAAGAAACGGGGCCGCTTAATCCGTCGCTTGTCGCGTCTGGCTAATCGGCCCCTCAAGCGCACGCGATACGGTTTGCGCTGCTCGGAACGTGTCAAAGCCGGGCGCCCGGTCAGGGGCGCCCGCCAGCAATGGATTATTGAAGGACGGCCGAAACGACGCTGTCGGCCTTGCGGGGACCGTCTGCGCGGGCGCGCGTTTCGTCGATGATGTTCTGCATGTAGGTCAGAACGTCGTCGAAGGCGTCGACGGCATCGAAGTGACCAAGCTTGAACGAGTATTCGAGGAAGCTGCGCAGATAGTCCTGGCGCTTTGTCTCTTCCATCTTGTCGTTGCCGAGCGCCGATCTGAAAGCCTTTTGGTTCAGATTGTGCCGGTCGATCGCCGTCTTGATCGCTTGCCCTGCGCGCCCGTTGTATTCGGACGCTTGCGATGTCTGGCGCTGATGCTCCTTGACGACGCGCTTCAATTCCTCGGCGGGGATGCCGCCCGATGCGGCAGCCTTGACGGTTTCCTTGATCTTCTTAGCCATTGGTGGCTGTCTCCGGTTTTGCGATGTCTTCCGGCCAAGGCTGATCCGCAGGCCATTCGGCGTGGACGGATGCGGCAGCCTTGTCCCGCGGCTTGAACCGCGGCAGGAACCAATCGCGAGTTTCAGGATCAATTTCCGACGCGGCCGGGCGCTCGATGTCTTCCGGCCACGACAGATGTTCGGGCCAAATGGCCGAAAACCGGGCGATAACGTAATCATACGTTCCGACCCGGAAGTCCTTTTCCTGACATGAGGAAAAAAACTTTGGATCGCGGGCAATGTACTTTCCAACGGAAGAAGCGGAAACGCCCGCCTCTTCCGCAATGAAAGTGCTCAAAACCGCTAGATTTCTGCGAAATTTGGATAGGTTGGTCATAGCGGCCTTAAGCTAAGTTGGATTTTTTCCAACCGCAAGCAGGCTCCGTAAAAAAACATTAACCCCAAATTTGGTGAGGGGGTTGGAAATTTTACCATTGTCAACTATTATCGCCCCGTAATTAACAAGTTAGGGCACTTACAAAATGGGCGATTTAACCAGAAACCGAGTTCGCGAGCGGATCGAAACGTTAGGACTTAATCCGATCGAAGCGGCCCGTATTGCCGGGTTTGAGCGAACCTATTTCCACGATTTGCTGAACGGCAAAAAGCATACGATCCGCGAAAAGAACCTGCCTGCAGCGGCGCAGGCGCTTCAATGTGACGCGGACTATCTGACCGGCGTTCAGGATCAGCCGCGCAGGTCGGGTAGCGCAGGCAACGGCAGATGGACGGCGACCGGCATTGCGATGTCGGGCATATCTGAGGCCGGGGCATGGCGTGAGAAGGACGCGCAGATCGCATCGATCGGGCCGATCCCTATCGATCCTGATCCGCGCTATGCGAAGGACGAGCAACAAGCTTTTCGCGTCAGGGGCGAACATGCTGCCGGGCTCGGCATCATCGACGGGACGATCCTTGTCGTTGCCTCGATGGAAGGGCTCTCCCTGGCAGGTCGGAAGCTTAGGGCGGGCGACGCTGTCCTTGTCCAGCGTGCAAATGGCAACTTGTTCGAAACAACCGTCCGGGTTTTTGAAGATACCCCCGACGGCGTGCGCCTTAGCGCAAAGCCGGCGCATGGGGAGATTGCCGCGCTTGAACTTGGCGAAGGCGTCGAAATTATCGGCCTGATCGTCCGCGCGATTAAGGTCTTCGATCTGCCAGCCTGATCGTCGGAAACGCCCCGCGCATATACGCGCGCGGATTTGGATTATAATATTTAGGAAATATATGTGCCCGGGGTACGGGTTCCCTTGAGGGGAACCCTACCCCTTTTTCATGTTCTGAATATTGTTTTTACTCCCTCTATTTTCCCAACTCCCGAAAAAGTTCTTACGCTCTTATCCAATCTCTAAACTTAGAGATGAAAATCATTTCGGAGTTTCGTAAAATTAAGCAACAATTTTCTAGAAATATCGGATTGACCAAAAGACGTAGATTGGATTAAATCCCATCCATAAGTAGCGATTGCGTTGGAAATTGCTTTGATTTGGAGGGTTTGCATGATTTTTAGTTCTTATTCGGCGGATCGGCCGCTTTTCCGATTGGAAATGCCGGCGGCTTATCCTACCAACGCAAACGCGATCAAAGCGCGGCGGAAATCGGGTGGGGTCGCCCAGGTCGGCGCCTCCGTTGCCCCGCAGCAACTCGCCGCAGTTCTCGAAATCGGGCGTGACATACCACCTCTACCGGGCATTCCGATAGTGCTACATCTAGCCATCGCTCCCATGGCTGCAGGCGTCGAAATCCAATCATAGCCACATGGTTAATATCCGACGGTTGCGCGGTAAGAGGCCGCGCTAGCGGCGATAGCGTTGCGCGGAAGCCGATGCGCATCGGGCAATAAAACGGCGTCTCGTAGAACATCCAGAGGCCAGCAATGCATATCGAAAATGCGGACATTAAACTTGCAACGTGGGTAAAGCGCGCGATCGCCAACGAAATGGCGAAAGCTCTCAAAGAAGATCGCGTCAACATCGATGACGACGGGGCAGTCGTCCAAGCCCTCTACGACAAGACCTTCTCGACGATCTCGATCGCCCATCTGATGGATGACGCGAAGGCGATCGTTCGCCGAAGCCTTGTGGTCATGCCGCCCCTTTATATCGCGGCCACGGCTGCAGCGATTTTTTTCGGCGGCGTCGTTTCGTCTGATGCCATCGACGACCCAGAAACGGCCTACGTCCGCAGGGCAGTCAGCCAGGGTCGGATAGAAGCATCCTTGGCCCCGCGCGTCGTCGTGATCAACCGCGAAGCTATCCGCGGATGATCCAGACGTTCAACCCACGCAACGCCGCCGCATGGCATCGCCTGCGCGGCAAGGACATTACCGCTTCGGTTGCCGGCGCCCTCGTCGGCGCCCACGAATTCACAACCCTTTATAAGCTTTGGGCAACGAAGACGGGCAAGCTGTTCGACGACATGGACGAGAACCCGGCGATCAAGCGTGGCCGCCTTCTTGAGCCGGTCGCGGTCCAGTTGCTCGGCGAAGAACGCCCGAGATGGACGATCCATCACAATACCGGCAAGGCGACGACCTATTACCGCGACAGCGAATTCCGCCTCGGCGCGACGCCGGATGTTCTCGCGATCGACCCCGAGCGCGGCGCAGGCATCGTTCAGATTAAGTCGGTCGAAAAGTCCGCGTTCAAACGCAAATGGCTTGGCGACGGCGACCTGCCCGAGCCGCCCCTGTGGATCGCAGTGCAGGCATGCATCGAAGCCTATTTGACCGGCGCATCCTGGGCGGCTGTCGCGCCGATCGTCGTCGGTTACGGGATCGACCTGCCGATCATCGACATCCCGCTTCTGCCGGGCGTCGTCGACCGCATGAAGGCCGAAAGTCTTGCCTTTTGGAAAATGGTCGAAAGCGGCGAGGAGCCCGATCCGGACTTCGGCCGGGACGGCGATGTTATCGACAGTGTTTATGGACTTGACCACGGCGAGGAAGTCGACCTTTCGCAGAACGACCGGATCGCCAGCCTGATCGGCGCCCGCCATCTTCTCAAAACGCGGATGACCCAGGACGAGAAGACGCTCGCCGCGACAGACGCCGAAATCAAAACGCTGATGAAGGGCGCGTCGATCGCGTACCTGAAAGGCGGACAGCGCATCACATGGAAAGCGGTCAGGAAGATCGGCCCCGATGGTCGGGCGACCTCGTTCCGCGTCCTACGGGTTCCGCAGCCCGAATAAGCGGGCCGGATGAAACTGAACGCAAAGGGAATTGGAATGTCCGAAGTCGACGAAGCAAACCCACGCGCCCAAATGGGCGGCAACAATCCGCCGTTGTCGGAAGTCCTCGCCGATACGAACAAGGCTATGATCGCCGAAATCGAACCGATCGCGGTTCGCGCGAACGCACTTAGCGCCCAGGTCAAGGAAGCCGGCGGCGTCATCAAGGACGAAGTTCAACTCGGCGTCGTTGCCGAACTTGTGACGGACGCGAAGGCGCTGTTCAAGCGTTTCGAGAACCGCCGCATTGAGGACAAGGAACCTCACCTGGCAGCCTGCCGCGAAGTCGACAGTTTCTTCGGCGCCTTCAAGGAACGCCTCGGCCGGATCGAGGGCGTATTCGTCGACCTGTCAACGGCCTATCAGCGCAAGAAGGCAGCGGACGCCCGCGCTGCAGCGGAAGCAGAGGCGGCCCGACTTCGTCAGGAAGAGGAACGCCTTCGGGAAGCGGCCGACAATGCGAAGCGTCAGTCAACCACCGATCGCAAGCATGAACAAGCCGACGAAGTTGCCGCCCAGGCGGACGCGGCCGAAGCCCGCGCAGCGTCGACGAACCATGAACTTGCGAAGGTCAAGACCGCGACCGGCGTAACCGCCGGCGCAAAGACCGAATGGACGTTCAGGATTACCGATTATGAAGCGATCCCGCTTGACAAGTTGCGGCCCTACTTGAAGCGCGAGCAGATCGAGGCGGCTTTGAAGTCCTACGTCAGAATTCACAAAGGGGCGGCAGCCCTGCCCGGTGTCCACTTCGAAGAGGACGTAAAGGCCACCTTCAAGCGTTGATTTTTTTTGCCTTTAGGGTCGGATTTATTCCGATCTTTCCTAGAATTTCCAACGAAAACGGAGATTTATCCGATGAAATACTTAGTAATTGACACCGAAACCAACGGCGTTTTTGATTTCAAGCTGCCGGCCGACGCCGAGGGGCAGGCCCGCCTTGCGCATCTAGCGATGATCTATCTCGACGAGGACGGCAGCGAAGAACGCCGCGATGACATCTATGTCCGCCCGAATGGATGGACGATGTCGGCCGAAGCCTCGGCGGTTAACGGCCTGACCGATGAATTCCTGATCGAAGAAGGCTTCGACGTTCGCTATGCGCTGAATGAATACCGCCTAGCCGTTATGGCCGGTCGGGCAATCGTCGCCTTTCATGCGCAGTTCGATTGCAAGGTCATGCGCGGCGAGTTCCGCCGGATCGGTCTGCCGGACCTCTTCGAAGAAACCAACAACATCTGCGTCATGCGCCCGATGGTAAAGCTTTGCGGCTTGAAGCAGGAAGGCAGCAACCGCGCGAAGTTCCCGAAACTCGGCGAAGCGCTCGCCCATTTCGGCCATGTCCAGACGGACGCGCACCAAGCCGTTAGCGACGCCGAGAACGCGGCGGTCCTCTTCCGCCTGTTGAAAGCCCGCGACCTGCTTCCCGAGGCTTCGGTTCACTACGCGAAGAACAAGCCCGAGGGGACGCCCGGCAAGGCGAAGGCGCCGAAGCGCGCGACGAAGAAGACCGCCAAGTCAGCGCCCCGCCTGAACGCCGCCGGCATTCCCGTCGGCCTGACGACCCCGGCAGACATCCCCGACAGCTTCTAATTCCGGCGCCACCCCTGGCCGGAAGGTCGGGGTCGTCGCCGCAAAGACCTCCCGCAGCGACGGCCCCGTCCACCCTAAACCCACGAAAGGAATTCGATGATGGCAAGACTATCCAAGAAGGACGCGGACGCGATCGTTCAGGAAAACAACGAAACCGAGGAACGGCTTCTTCGCCAGATCGACGACCTCGAAGATACCGACGGCGTCGAGCAGCATTGGATCGACCTTGCTCGCGAGAAGATCGAACTCGGCTTTATGGCGCTAAACCGGGCCGTCCGCTCGCCCGATCGAATTTCCCTTCCCGAAGACAGCGAATAGCAGCCGCGCCCGCCAGGCGCGACCGCTGACCCTTGATCCCAACTTAGGAAAATATCCGATGCCAGAGATTATCACTCCCGACGGCGAAGTCATCGAAACCGGCGCCTTGACCGTCGAGCAGAATTCATCGCTCGCGATCGGGCTGACCCGGGCGGAAATCGATCAGCAGATCGCAACCGCGCACGCCTATCCCAGATCGATCAGCCGGACGACGCAGAACATCCTTTCGCTCGTCACCATCGACGAACAGTCGGCCGAGGAATGCAACTATGCGCTTCCCCGCGGCGGCAAGCCGATAACCGGCCCCTCGATCCGCCTCGCCGAAATCATCGCCGGTCAATGGGGCAATTGCCGCATCGGCGCACGCGTCGTTCATACCGATCGCGCCGAGAAGTATGTCGAAGCCGAAGGCGTCTTCCATGACCTCGAAACGAACGCCGCGACGACAGCCCGCGTTCGCCGCCGCATCAGTGACCGAAGCGGCAAGTTGCTTTCGGAAGACATGATCATCGTAACCGGCAACGCCGCATGCTCGATCGCAAAGCGCAACGCGATCCTTGCTGCGGTTCCGAAAGCCGTCTGGCGGAAGGCATATGACGCCGCGCTTGAAACGATCAAGGGCAACGTCAAGACCCTGACCGAACGCCGAGATAAAGCCCTCAAGGCGTTCGCCGCTTTCGGCGTCAAGCCCGAGCAGCTTTTCGCCTCTATGGAAATCGGCGGGCTCGACGACATTACGCTCGATCACATTGCCTTGCTGACCGGCATGCACGCCGCTTTGAAGTCCGGCGAAGAAACAGTCGAAAGCATGTTCGGCGGCTCGGGCAAGCCGGAAGGCGCTGCGGCCGGCAAGCAGAACTTGAAGGACAAGCTCGCCGACGTTGCCGGCGGCGGCGACAAGGCGAAGGACAAGAAGACCGACGCCGCTGCAGGGAAGGACAAAGCGAAGGACAAGCCCGCCGACAAGCCGAAGGGCGATCAGCCGGTCGAAGGTCAGGGCGACGCGCAGACCGAAGGTCAGGTCAACCCGGGCGCCTCCGACGAACAGGATGACGACGGTTTCCCCGGCGACCTGCCGTCGGGCGACGAAATCGAAGCCGCAAAGACGCGCGGCGGGGAAGCCTATCACAACGGCATGAGCCGCAAGGCGATCCCCGGCGAGTATCGCGCGGCCGAGAAGAAGGCCCTTGCCGACGCATGGCTTGCATCCTTCGACGAAGCCCGCGCCGAGGACGAAGCATTGCAGAATGGCGGTGCAGCATGACGGACGGCATCGGCAAGTATGAAAAGGCGCTCAATGCCTGGCGGGACGCGCAGGCAGAAGCCGACGCCCTGAAAGAGTTCGATGCGAACGGCGGCGAGTTCCGCCTGCGCGTCAGGATCGACAACAACGATCCCGTCATAACCGGCATCATCGATCAGCAGCTTCGAGGCCCCGGCTATCGGGCTGTTCTGAACCACGCGATCAAGGTCGCGCAGTCGAAAGCCGATCAGGCCGCGAAGGCGTTCAAGGAAATCGCGTTCGCCGACGCGATGGCCGAGGAATTCGCCGGTCAGTCGAAAGCGGTCGGACTATGATCTTGCGCGTTTTCGATGTCGAAACGACGGGGCTGCCCGGCGAAGAGAAGACGACGGCGATCATCCAAGTCGGATGGACGGACGTTGACTTCGACGAAGTCAATCGCTCGGTCAGGACGGTCGGCGAGCCCGTCCAACATTTTTGCAACCCGTTTCGAGCGAACCCTTCGCTCGAAATGGAAATCGGCGCCCAGGCGACGCACCACATCGACCGGGAAGACCTTGTCGATGCCATGGCGCCCGATCAGGCGCTTATGCTGCTAGTCGGCGGCGCTGACGCCTTCGCCTGCCACAACAAGGAACATGACGGCCACTATTTCACAGGCGCCGGCAAGCCGTTCGCTTGCACGCTGAAAGCGGCGCAGAACGTTTGGCCGGACATGGAACGGTATAGCAACCAATATCTTCGCTATGCCTTGAAACTGCCGGTCGACCGCAAGCTCGCCGACCCCGCCCATTGGGCAGGCCCTGACAGCTATGTGACCGCCCATCTGCTCGCCGCGATCCTCAACGAAGGGGCCGAACTGTCGGACCTGATCGAATGGTCGCGCCTCCCCGTCCTGCAAACGACCTGCCGGTTCGGGAACAAGCATCGCGGGACGAAATGGGACGACGTTCCGACCGAATACCTGACTTGGATGCGTGACAAAGCGACCGACCTCGATCGCGACACTAAGCACACGCTCCGTTTCCAACTCGAAAAGCGGGGGCTGACCTGATGCCTGTCGAAACAGAACAGAGGATCAATGAAACGATCGCCCGCCGCGTTCGCGCGCTGCGGATTTCCAAGGGGATTAAGGTCGAAGACCTGGCGCAGACCCTTAGCCTGAAAAGCCATTCAGTGACGCGTATCGAGAACGGTCATTCGACGATGTCCGCTTCTCAGCTTGTCCGCATGGCGCAGGCGCTAGGCGTCCTTGTGAGCGTCATCGTTGGCGACATCCCCGCAAACCATACGGAGAACGCCAATGGCTGAAACCCGTTTTCACCTGATCTATGACGCGACCGCGGGCGAACTTATCGAAAGGGAAATTCCTTTCGCAACTGACGCAATGGCCGCTGCGCAGACCATCGCAACCGACCGCCTCGGTCATACGATCATCGTCTTCGAGCCGAAGGAAGCGTTCCGATCGGCCGCGGTCACAAACAAGGTTTGGCTCGACTTCCCCGAGCGGGACGCGCCGAAGGACGATCGTCCGCCTGCAACCCCAATGCAACCCGAAGCCGATCCCAAGTTCGGCGCCGACGATGCCGGCAAAGCCGACACGCGTTCGGTTGAATTCTAAGGGGCGGACGATGCAGCTAGCGCCCCAACAAGAGAAGGCCGTTAAGGCGGTCAACGATTGGCTGAACGACCCCGACGGCGGGCCGTTCTTTTATCTCGCCGGTTACGCGGGAACCGGGAAGACGACGATCGCGATCCATTTCGGCGAAAGCCTGAATGTTTGCTACGCCGCCTTTACCGGCAAGGCCGCGCTGATGATGCAGTCGAAGGGCTGCGCTGGCGCCTCGACGATCCATTCGCTGATTTACAAGCTCGACGACCCGAAGTCGCCGATCCCGCGCTTTATCCTGAACAAATATGACAGCCCGGTCGTTCAGGCCGACCTCGTCATCATCGACGAAGTGTCGATGGTCGGGGAAGAACTCGGCGCCGATCTGATGTCGTTCGGCAAGCGCGTCCTCGTCCTGGGCGATCCCGAGCAGTTGCCGCCGATCGAAGGCCCCGGCTATTTCACGAGCGGCGAGCCCGACTTTATGCTGACGGAAATCCATCGCCAGGCGGCGGACAATCCGATCATTCGCCTGTCGATGCTGATCCGCGAAGGCGGGCGGCTAGAGCGGGGAACCTACGGCGAAAGCCGCGTCATTTCCCGCGATCAGGTCGTTCAGCGATACGTCGTCGACGCCGATCAGGTTCTAGTCGGCAAGAACGCTACCCGCCGCATGTACAACGGGCGTCTGCGTCAAATCCTCGGGTTCAGCGCGCCGAACTTCATGCTGAACGACCGCGTCGTCTGCCTGAAGAACAACAAGGAAAAGGGCTTGCTGAACGGCAGCCTTTGGAACGTCGACAAGGTTCGCAAGCAGAACGACGACGAAACGCTGATGATCGTTTCGCCGATCGATGCCGGTATGTCGGTAAACCCGGCCCTCGTTTCGACGCATCATTGCTGGCTGCGGGGCGAAGATAACAACCTCGATTGGCGCGAGAAGAAGAAATATCAGCCGTTCGATTTCGCCTATGCCCTGACCGTTCACAAGGCGCAAGGCAGCCAATGGAACGAGGTCTGCGTCTTCGACGAAAGCTATATCGCGCAGGAAGACGCCCGGCGCTGGCTTTATACGGCGGTCACGCGCGCGGCCGAGAAAGTGACGGTCGTCCTATGATCGTCATCGAAGGGCGCCTCGAATATTTGGGCTGGCGCCGCCCTTGGAATATCGAAACCCGCGGCAATCGGATCGACCTTTCCGTCGAATTCTGGAAAGTCGCGAGGGGGCTGAAAGATAAGCCGGCCGCGATGGAATATCAGCGCGACCTTTTCGCGATCAAGGCGGACCCGGCGTCGCCGTCCAACCTCGAATACAACGTCGAGGGCGAAGGCGTCATCGTTTCCCGCCGGGAAAGCTTCGGCTTTTCCAACGTCGCCGCCTATTGCGAAACGATCCTTTGCAATCTGAACGGCAGGGAAGTGATCGTCGCGATCGAAGACGCGGGCTTCAAGGTTTTCGCCAACCCGCAGCAAGTCGTTCCGTCGGTCAAGTTCCGCAACCCGGGGAATATGTGCCGCATCCCTGCAGGCCATGAACAAACGGTCTGCGGCGTCAAGACGGGCGACGCTTGCATCTTTCTAACAGTCAGCGCCGACGGCTTCGGATGCGCGAAGTTCTCGTCGCTTGCCCGGCATCTGCTCGACCGCAAGGCCGAGGGAACAATGCGGGCGACCCGGATCGGGAACTGCCGCAACGACGGACGGGAGGAAAAGCAATGACGGTCGCCTATCCCCTTTCATGGCCGGACAATATCCCGCGCTATAAGAACCGCGAAAAGGGTCAGTTTCGAACGGCCCTTCCGACTGCCCTGTCAAACGTCCGCAAGTCGATCGAAGCCTTCGGTCGCGATAGCGGAAAGGGCGTCGGCAACCTTGTGATTTCGTCGAACGTAACACTCGACAAGCAGAAGCCATCGGACCCCGGCGTCGCCGTTTGGTTTGTTTGGGATGGCCTGCAGGTCAGTATTCCTGTCGATCGTTACCTGTCGGTCGAGGCGAACCTTCAAGCGATCCACCTGATCATTGAAGCCCGGCGAACCGAGCTTCGGCATGGAACGCTCGCCCTAGTCCGGGCGACCTTTACCGGGTTCCTCGCGCTCCCGCCCCAGGGCGAGAGCAAGCGGTCTTGGCGCGCGGTGATGCTCTTGAACGCATCGTTCCGCGGCGATGCCGCATCGATCGAGCGCCACTATCGAGACTTGGCAAAAACCCGCCATCCCGACACGCCGACGGGGTCGCATCAAGCAATGGCCGAACTCAACCGAGCCCGCGAAGAAGCCCTTCGCGAAGTCAGCCGGTAACAAAAGTCCAAAAGGAACAAAGAAAATGGCAGGCATTAACAAAGTCATCATCGTCGGTCGCGTCGGGCAAGACCCTGAAACTCGCAGCTTTCAGAACGGCGGCGAAATGGCCGAATTGTCGATCGCTACATCCGAGCAGTGGCGCGACAAGAATACCGGCGAGAAGAAAGAAAAGACGCACTGGCATCGGATCAAAGTCCTGAACGACGGGCTCGTTAAGAACGTCGTCCGCCCCTACGTCAACAAGGGGTCGCTGATCGGCGTCGAAGGCGAACTTCAAACCGAGGAATTCGAGAAGAACGGCGAGAAGCGGTATGCAACGAAGGTCGTCGTTACCGCCTTCCGCGGGACGATCTATCTACTCGGCGGACGCGATGACAACGGCGGCGGCTCGGGCGGCAGCCGATCGAGCGGCGGCAATGGCGGCGGAAGCAGCGGCGGCGGTCGCCCAGGCAACGGCGGGACCGGCGGCAACTTCTCCCGCGATCTCGACGACGACATTCCCTTCGCCCCTGAATTCCGCTGATCCCCGATCGAACCCCGAGGAACCCCTATGACGACCCTTGATCATATGGTCGCCGTCCTGCGCGCAAAGGCGCAGGGCGAGGTCGACGAAGACAGACTTACGGAAATCGCGGTCAAGCTGTTCCCGCATAGCTCGGCCGAGCAGATTGCATCGGCCGTCGCAAAGATCGCCTGCCCGCCGCTGCCGTCATTCCCGAACCATGCCCGCAATCCCTTCAAGGCGAGCGCGCACCATAACGCCGAGGCCGGGAAGATCGTCGCGTCGATCGTCAGCCCGATCGTCCTGGGGGGCGGCACGATGAGCGATGTCATGATCCTGACCGAAAGCGTCCTCGTCGGCGTCGCCCTCGCCTGCATCCGGCTCGGCGGGGACGAAATCGTCCTGAACCAAATGTTCGAAGGGGCGAAGACGCGCCTTGCCGAAATCCGCCTCAAAGACATCAAGACCGAGGGCCGAGCATGAACAAGCATCTTCTGAAAGCAGGCGACCCGGTCGAGGTCCGCTTCACAACCCACGACGGCTACATCTGGAAATACGCCCGCGTGATCTTCGTCGACGATCAGTCGATTTCGGTCGAGCATCGCGGCGGCTTCCGCGAGGGGTTCCTCCATGACGACGGACGCTTACGCGTCCCCAAGTCGACGCAGCCGATCGGCACGACGCATCAGCCGTCGCCCCTCAAGACGACGAGGGTCTGACGATGTCGACACCTGCAATCACTTTTACCGGCGTTGACGCGAAGACGGGGGCAGATTTCATTAAGAAGATCGGCCGGAAATACGTTCACTTCAGCGGATATAAGGCCGTTGAATTTGCGATCCTCCGGTCGCCGAAGGTTGGGCAATCGCCCCGCTATCCCGACCGGGACGTTATACGCGGTATCACCAACTACGTTTACCCCGATCAACTGGCGTTCCATCTGTGCGGCCGGTATGCCCGCATGGTTCACGATCTGGAATGGCGGGAACTTTGCGACCTCATCGATTTTGGCCTCGTCAGCCGCGTTCAGGTCAATTCGACCGAGTGCGACGAAAAGGCGATGATCACGCTTCAGCGTTTCGCCGTCCATATCGGCCGGCCCGTTGTCATGCAATGGCGGGGCGACGCCTTCCCATGCGTTCCGGGCTTGCATCTTCTGCAGGATCGCAGCGGCGGACAGGGCATCGCGGAAACGCAATGGATCGCCCCCGATAATCTTTGCCGCAAGTCGAATACGCGCATCGGTTACGCGGGCGGGCTGAACCCGGACAACATCGAAACCACCCTTCCGAAGATTGCCGCCGCAGCCAGGCGCAAAAACTTTTGGATCGATTGCGAAAGCGGGATCAGGTCCGACGATTGGCTCGACCCCGTCAAGGTCGAGGCGATGCTCGAAGCCCTGGTCGCGGCGAAGCTGATCAGGAAGGTCGGCGATGACTGACCGCCTGTCTTGCTGCGCCCCGTTTTGCCGGCGGACCCGCGGGGATCGCAAGGGCGACCCGCTGACGCCCGGCATGGAATGGCTTTGCGCCGAGCATTGGCGCCTTGTCCCGATCCGCATCAAACGACGGCGGGCGAAACTTCGAAGAATGCTTCGGCGGGCGACAGACCCGCATCGCCGGGGCCGGATCATCTACGCCGACGGCATCCTATGGAATGCCTGTAAACGCGAAGCCATCGAAAGGGCTGCAGGAATATGACCGATAAAAAGACAGTCAGTTATCAGACGAAAACGCAGCCGGGCCGCGTCGAAATCACAATCGAGACGACGGCCGAAGAGCGGGTTTCTTTCGTCTTCGACCCCGAGCAAGCCCGGACCTTCGGCCTGCATTTCGTTCACGCGGCTTATGAAGCGGAGAAGTCAAATGGATGACCTGACCCCCGCAATGCAGGAAATGATTTCGCGGGAAGCCGCCGACGTTGCCCGAGCGATCGAACTCATTTCAGCGGGAAAGAACCCGCTCGCGATCGACCTCGGGATCGCGACCGCCGTCGGCCGGCGGGCAGCCAATGCCCCGCGGCCGAGCTTCTCCGCAGCGATCGCGCTGATCAAGGTCGCCGCGTTCGAAGTATTCCTCGAAGAGCGCAGGGAGGTCCGCAAAAATGGCTGATCATCCAATGCTTTTTAGCGCGGCTATGGTTCGGGCAATCATCGCCGGCCGCAAGACGCAGACCCGGCGCCTAATGAAAGATCAAACGTCCCTGCGCATAGGGCCGACCGGTTTCCGTGAGATTTGGACCGGCTTCATGGGTTGGGAAACTGTCGATTGGGCGCTTGCGAACCGCGGCGCATGTGGCAAGGGCGTCCTTCCCCGGATCGCTTCCGGCGATCGCGTATGGGTTCGCGAAAGCGTAACTCGGTTCGATAAGGGGACGTGCGATCAGCACGTTTGGTATCGCGCCGGAAAGAACTTTTTGGGGCTTCCTGATGACAGCCCATATCGGGAACTCGGCGTCGGCGAAAATGATCAATGGCCTAAAGGCAGGGAAGGCCCCGGCATGGGGGCGGCCTATAGCGTCCCATCGATCCACATGCCGAAGTGGGCGTCCCGCCTGACGTTGCTAGTCGATAACGTCAGGATCGAGCGACTGCAGGATTGCAGCGAAGCCGACGCGATCGCCGAGGGGATCGAGTTTTGCCCGATTGAAGAAGACGGGCTCGGCGGATGGAAATGCTACGCCCCCGAGCCAAAGGGTCAGGACGAATGGTCGTCGCCGTATCATAGCTATCGGACCTTATGGGATAGCATCAACGGCCCCGGCGCCTGGCGGGCGAACCCTTGGATCGTCGCCTATACCTTCCGCGTCGTCCTGCAGAACATCGACCAGATCGAGAAGGTCGCAGCATGAGAACCCGCGCAATCTTCACCCGTCATCTGACGGTTTGGGCCGGCCCGGATCATCAGCGAAAGCGGGAATTCTCGATAACGCTCGTCGCCTTCCGGCGAGCCGAGGCGCCGCTGTTCGAACTCGATCATCGGCTAAACGTCAGCATTAGTTTTTCAAAGCAGCGTCCGTTCGTCATCACCCGACGCGTTTTTATTCCTGCTTGGCAAGACGAGCCGACGGTCGTCGCCGAATACGAAAGGACCATGCGGACATGACGACGGACCTCTTCGGCCCCGTCCCGCGCAAACCGTCGGTCGTCCGTATGCGGGCGATCGATCACGGTCAAGCGCCGGGCCTCATGCCAGGATGGAAGACGGCGCAGGGCGCTCGTTTCCGTTGCTGGCGGTGCGGCCATGACGACGGATGGTCGTTCAACATGACGGTTTCTGAGATCAAGCGCGGGCTTCCCTGCCCGATCTGCAATGAGGCAACCAATGTCTAAGCCCGCCTACTCCGATGACCCGGCCAAGGAAAAGGAATTCCAAGAGTTTTACGCGGGCGTTCTTGAACGCGAAGCGCAAGCTCGGGCGGCTCGGTCCCCGGCCTTCGCCGCCAACCTGCAGGCGTGGGCCGACAAAGCCCGCGCCAAAGCAGCGGCGATCGACCTAACGCCAGCGCAGGGACAACTTTTCTGAGCCCTCGACAAAGAAAGGAACTCGCCCGATGAGGATCAGGACGATCAAAGAACTTGACCCCGATTTCGCGAATTTCATCCGGGCGCTTGCCCGCGATACAGCCCGCCGGGACCATGAAGCTGAAATTACAGGAACAGAAATCGATGACGATGCACAGCCCGAAGAAAAAAGCAGCCGTTTACGCGCGGTATTCAAGCGATCTGCAGCAGGATAGATCGATCGAGGATCAAGTCCTTCTTTGTCGGACGTTCGCCGAAAAGAACGGCTACACGATAACCGAGCAGTTTTCGGATCGCGCCCGATCCGGGGCATCGCTGTTCGGCCGCGATGGCGTCCTGTCGCTATTGGAAAAGGCAAAGAACCGCACGTTCGATGTCATCATCGTTGAAGCCCTTGATCGCCTGTCGCGCGATCAGGAAGACCTTGCGGCGATCTATAAGCGGATGCAGTTCATGGGCGTCGATATCGTCGCCGTTCATGACGGCCGGGCCGACGCTGTGCAGATCGGCATTCGCGGCCTTGTCGGCTCGCTCTATCTGTCCGACCTCGCGAACAAGGGCCGGCGCGGTCTTTCCGGTCGCGTCAAAGACGGCCTGTCTGCCGGCGGCAAGGCATATGGATATCGCCCTATATTAGGCAAGCCCGGCGAACTCGAAATCGACGAAGCCGAAGCCGCCGTCGTCCGCCGCATCTTCTCTGACTTCGCCGCAGGCAAGTCCCCGCGCGAGATTGCGCATGCGTTGAACCGGGAAGGCATCGCCCCGCCCCGCGGCGCCGTCTGGAATGGATCGACGATCAACGGATCGGCAAGCCGGATGAATGGCATCCTGCGCAATTCGATCTATGGGGGCAAACTTGTTTGGAACCGCACCCGCATGATCCGCGACCCGGATACGGGGAAGCGGGTCAGCCGCATCAACCCCGAAAGCGATTGGCAAAGGGCCGACGTTCCCGAACTGCGGATCGTCGACGCCGAAACGTTCGAAGTCGTTCAGGCCCGCCTCGAAGGCAGGAAGGCAAGGACAGGATATTTCCCCAGGCGCCCGCGCATGCTGTCGGGGCTGCTTCGCTGCGGCAAGTGCGGCGGCGGGATGACGGTTGACGGGCAGACGAACGGGCATGCGCGCATCCGCTGCGCGCGATCACAGAACAGCGGGACATGCGATCATCGCCGGAAGTATCCGCTCGCAGTCGTCGAGCATGGCGTCGTTAAGGGGCTGCGGGATCAATTCGAAAACCCGATGACGCTAGTGTTGTTCATTCAGGAGTATTTCGCGGAACGCCGTCGGATCGCGACCGAAGCGGCGACGAACCGATCGCGGATCGAAAACGACCTTGCAAGGCGGAAGGGCGAGGTCGAACGTCTTCTTGACGCGTACATGAAGGGGCTATTTAGCGTCGATCAGTTGGCAGAACGTCGGCCGCCGCTTGATGCCGAAATCGATCGTCTCGAAGCTGAACTCAATGCAGCGCCGCAGATCACAACCGGCGAAGTCCATCCGGCGGCGGCAGCGCGCTATGCGACTGTTTTCGAGCGGCTGACGCAGCACCTCGGGGAAGCGCAGAAAGACCCGCGTTCTGAGCTCGTCGGCGAAATGCGCGAACTTGTCGACAGCGTGATCGTTTATCCGTCCCTGCCGCACGGCGACATTGAATTCGATATCAAGGGGAAATTGTCCGCGCTTTTCGGGGAAACCGTCGCTCTACCCCCGCAGCGCGGGAAAATGGCTAGAAGCTTGGTAGCGGAGGAGGGATTTGAACCCCCGACACAAGGATTATGATTCCTCTGCTCTGACCTACTGAGCTACTCCGCCACTGGTCAACGGTGCCGTTCGCAATGCGGTGGCCCGTGGGATGAGC
>Ga0123341_1000241_pt1 | contig 29246 bp, 18 predicted proteins | sample Turbeapinknodule_FD_89959 | JGI IMG/M metagenome (GOLD analysis project Ga0123341, IMG submission 89959) | Root nodule microbial communities of legume samples collected from Mexico - Turtle bean Mexico pink nodule | ecosystem: Host-associated > Plants > Roots > Nodule | place: Mexico: Nepantla...
GGGAAAAATACCACTGCACAATTTAAATCTTGGGTAATCTTTTGAATAGACAAGAGGTTATTGGATAGTTTGGGAACATGAAGCACATTTTTTAAAGGAAATGAAGGTTGAAGGTGAATGTTATGTTACCCACGACCATTAATGAGGGTAGTGGAACCATTAGCAACAGTAATATATGGGTTGCCGGAGTGTAGGATGAAAAAGAAGAGGAATGAGGTGTCATATGATCAGTAGCACCAGAATCTATAATCTAGATTTTTTCAGTACTAGAAGCATTAAAGGATAAAACACTAGAACTCTTACCACTCATAGTAAAGGAACAATAGCTAGATGGCTTACTAAGGGCGTCCGTGAGAGCTCAAAACCAACTGAGTTTTTCAGATTGGCAAAATTTGATCCTGTTCACAAAAAAAAAAATCCGCCGAAAATTTTTTCCAGTGGCGGTTTCCGGCAGCCGGCGGCAGTTTTCGGCGAGCAGTGGCAGGTCCGGCGAGCGGTGCAGTTTATAGCGAGCAACGACGGTGGTGGTGGTCGGCGGCGGTCAATGGTGGTGGCAATAACGGTCAATGGTGCAAGGTGGTGGTGGTGGTCAATGGAGAAAAGATAAGGAAAATAGAAAGTTGCAGCAATGAAGACTGTCCAAAAAAAAAAAAAATTGCAGCAATGAAGGCTGCCAAGGAAAATGATTACAGTAATGAAGGCTGCCAAGGACAATGATTACAACAATGAAGGCCGCTAAAAAAAAATTGCAGAAGTAGAGTCTCCCAGACCCAGATCAGGAGCTCTGATACCAAGTGGAAAGAAATAGATGAAATATATTTCTAAGATATCTTACAAATGTGATTACAGTCTCTATTTATAAACTGTTTTACAACCTAATTAAGGAAAGAAATAATAGGTAATGAAAGCCAGAAATAATGGATGTTGAAAGCTGTACAAATAAAATAAAATAAAATCACTAACAAATCTGTCCTAATAAATATAAAATGGAATATGCACTTAATTATAACATAATTCTCCTGATTATGCAAAACAATGATAGTTTGATAAGTTCTCTAGTGTATCCGCTTGGGTTTTTTTTTTATTGGATTCCTTTTGCTTCTTTTATGCTCTTATTATCAATGTTTTTATTGAAGAAAAGAAACCTAGAAAATGTGTAATGTTAACAATTATTTATTTTGGCTATTGTTGGATTATTGTGAATTTTATGGCCATATTTATTGTAGGATATCTTTGTCTATATGAATTTCTTCTTCAGCTCTTTTTTTTGAATTTTTTAAATGCCTTCTATTCTTTCAAAGGTCCACCTTGACAATTATTTCATTCAAGATTCAATTGCTTTGCAGTCTCTTACTACACAGTTTTATATAGAAGTCTCTTACTACACAGTTTTATATTGTCAGACAGAATTTTATTCCCCATGGTTGTTTTCTTATATCATTCAGTTGAATATCTTAGTTTCCCACTCAATTTTGTTTTCTTTCTCCCAGTTGGTTGTTGAAAGAATGCTTGCTTCCGAAGGAATAAAAAGGACTGAAATGAATAGAGATGAATTCACAAAAAGGGTTTGGCAGTGGAAAGAGAAGTATATCTTCATATCCTTGCTTGTTTTTCTTCCACCTGCATTTTTTGATTTTGAGCAGTCAGCCAATAAATTGCCCATATCAAAAGAAGGGACAAAATCTCATCATTTCCCATCACAAGAGATGAGAATCTGGAATATTCTAAAATCTTTGGTGTATGAACAATGTAAAAAAAGGATAAATGTTAAGAGATAAGAATCTGATCTAAAAAAAATATTTTGATTGCCATTTTTCTATATTTAATGTCTAAACTATAATTTTCCCTAATACCCTATTTCAACTTCCGTAATAATATAGTCTTACTGGAATGTTATGCAGATCACTTATTGGGATAATCACATCTCTTCATTTATTTCAGTTTCTCTTGTTTATCTTTTCCTATCTTAATAAGATCTTGATATCAAAATCTTGACTGTAGATCCTTATTTTATTAAGAGAGTTTTTGGATATGGTCCTTATTTTAGGCTTAATTGTACCCCCCCAAAGTTCCACAATTTTGAGAATTTTTCCTCCAAAGATTTTTTGTTTGTATTTTAATCTCCAATTTTTTTTTTTAAATTGTGATGTGCCTTATTTGTAGAAGTTTGAAGGAAAAACTGCCACAAAATTGTTGTGATTGTTATTGTTTTTCCATGTGAGGACGAGATTTAGGACATTTTGTAAATATGGTTAATTAGAAGTTGTCTTTATTTTAAACTTTGGTGGTAAAAGGTGCAATTAATTCTTTATTTTATCAATTAGGATAAATTCTTATGATTAATTAGGAATCTCTTTATTTATTTTATAAATTTGGGTAATTGTGTTAGGTTAGTATTTAGCCTTTTTAAAGGGCAAACTTGATTGAAATATTATCAATGAAATATGTTGGAAAGTTGCCTCAATTGTGGTTACCACTACCTTGCTTGAGTTGTAGATTTTTTAGGAGTTTCCTTCATTGCAACCTCAAGGCTGGTGGTTTAGTTTCATATTAACTAGTGACCGTGACTAAAAAAAAGCATATAAATAGGATGCAAACTTCATTTTACTTACCAGTTTTGTATGGTTGGGTTGAACTCAATCTAACTTTTTAAGATGGTGTTAGTCTATCTTAGTTCCATTTTTGGACCATCTGCATTTGTTACATTCCATGTTGCAAGTCCTAAATGTGAGCGGAAGTGTTGGAAAGTCATCTTAATTGCTGTCACTCCTAGTTTGCGTTAGTTGCAATCTCTTTGGAGGTTGCCTAATTGAAACCTCAGGTGGTAGGTTAGTCCTACATCAACTAGTGATATGACTAAAATAGATTACATAGGTAGGGGGTGTAAACCTCATCTTTCAAGCTGATTTTGTACGGTTGAGTTAGGTCCTAAATCCAATTTTTAAGAAAATAATTTTCAAAAATAAAAAACTTGTATTAGTCTTGGAGGGGCTCGGTCAAGTACATGTTTGCTTCTTGCTTTCAGCATAGGTTGCTAGAAAAATTTATTGCTACATAATCTTCTTGTATAGCTAAGTTTGTGAATTTTGGAATGGAAACTGGGGACAAATTCCAAACTGAGAGAATTGTAGAATGTCCATTTTGCTTACAGATTAAATGGACAAAATTATCTTAAATGGCCTAAACTCATTAAGACTATCCTAAAAGGATAAGGTAAGATCAGTCACTTGATTGATAATGTACATAATGAAAAGGATGTCAAGTTCAAATGTTGGGATGAAGAAGATTCCATGATCATGGTGTGGTTGTGGAATTCAATGGTTCCAAAAATCAGTGATACCTAGATGTTCCTTAGTTCAACATAAGAAATTTGGGAGGTAGTAGAACAAAACTATTCTAAGGCCAAGAATGCTACCCAAATTTATGATGTAAAGGTGAAAATTGTGGTTGCCAAACAGGGAAGTAAATCAATTATAGAGTATGCCAATCAACTAAAGTCCCTATGGATGAAATTGGATCACTATAGAGTTGGTTGTACCATGAAGGTTCTGCATTTTGTAGAAATAGATATTGCCTATGATTAACTTACTATCAGTCAAATATTATTTATTGATATATTTTTATTCTCTCTCTCCATCCTTCTCAATCTCATAATATTTGCTTTTTTCATTCAGATATGGTGGAACTATCGCAAACCAGATCAAGAGACTTGGTGCTTCTTGTGATTGGTCTAGAGAGCACTTTACTCTTGATGAGCAGCTAAGTCGTAAGACAATTTTCTACTCGTTAGAACTCTCACTAAGAAGCACATATTGGAAAAATTATGCTCTCTTAACATACAATTATAGATAGTTGGTCCAAATTTGAATTTTGATAACTTTTTATTTAGTGGTATTCTTCCAATGTTAGTTAAATTTACCTGATTTTTCTCATCAGTATAAATCCAACTTGTATTGTTAGCATTTGTTTATTCATGCCGTAATATATACTGATACCTTGGCTTATAATTTATGCAGAAGCTGTAGTTGAGGCATTTGTTAGACTTCATGAGAAAGGTTTGATTTATCAAGGTATAAAAATGAAGTTACAATATAGTATATCTTTCATTTACACTTTTGTTTTGGTGTTTGTTTGATTTAGCTTATTTATAAGAAATAGTTGCTTGTGTTGGGGTGAGATTGAAGGAGTAAATGTCACTTATTAATAAAGTGTTTCCTTGAGTAGGCTCAGTTGATTGAATTGTGGGATTTGAATGGTGAGTGTCAATATCATGTAGAATGATCTAGCCCTTTCGTATTTACCTGTCCTCCTTCCCTTCTAAGGTATATTAGGAGCCATCAACCTTCAATGTTTATGGAAGCCAATTGATATTTTTTAATAATTGGCTAAATTATTGTCATGTTAACTTCTTTGAACCAAATTAATGTTAACTTAGGTTTTTAGAATTAAGTCATGTTTCCTTTTAAATAATTTGATGAGAAAATTCTACGCACTTCCATAATTGAATATAAATACTTCCAAAATTTGAACTACATGGTAAATTGTTTTCTACAATCTCAATTAACCAGCTTCTTTTAAAAGGTTCCTTTTATAAAATTTGTGCAACTTATTTTTTGAGAGTTACTTAGAGAATGTGTTTGATTCAGCTTCTCCCTTTTAAAGAAAAACTCAAAAGTTGAGTTAAACACTTAGTGTTCTAGAATGTTTTGAACTTGTCAAATCTTGGAAGCATTGTTGTCAAAATTGCAATAATACTTATATGATCATATGATCCTATGAGTTTCTTGTCATTTATAGTCCTGTTTGCACCTAGCATTGAATTCTGGGGGTTGGAGCAGGTTTACCCTGATTTGCGGTTGGGTTGTGTGACTTGGATGAGAAATTGCACTGTTTTTTTAAACATATATCCGCTATTTCCAATTTTGTATTCACACAAGACATTCCCAACCATTATTTTATATACTCAAAACTTATCTTTTCCACAAATTTAAGTGAGTGATGTTGGTTATTCTTAGAGAAGTTGAATGAGAGAAATTTTATTAGTTGAACAACTCAGTTAAATGAATATTACAAGTATTTATAGTGTTTGCACCGTTCAGTAGTTGCGTGTTACCGCCTAGCACCTACTGTTAGCTAATATGAATATTACTATGGACAACTGTACATTAACATACTAGTAAACAGTTAGACACCTGTACACTAACATACAAGCAAACACACTAACATACAAACAAACAGTTGGACAGCTGTACACTAAAAAATAAACAAACAGTTGGATAGCTGTACACTAACAATTCTTACTAACATCCCCCCTCAAACTCAAGTAGAAGATTTTTCAGATGAACAATTCTTCACATTTAGTTTGTTTCAAAGAAACGTAAATCCAGCTGAAGATAGCGACTTTGTTAGAACGTCTACCCACTAATAAAGAAGGAATATGATAGATACAGAGCTGCTTGGCTAGAACATCCTCTCGCACCAAAAAAAAAACCTAAATCTTCATGTGTTTAGTACGATTATGAAAGACTAGATTGTGAGCAATGGCTACAACACTTTGATTGTCACATTAAAGGACTGGAGTACCGTAGGAAATCTTCAGTTCTGTGAGCAGAGTAGAAATCCATGATGATTTGTTATCTGATCCAACTTTGTATCGCTCAGTGGTGGGTGCTTTGCAGTATGCCATGCTAACTAGACCAGAAATAAGTTTTGCTGTGAACAAAGTTTGTCAATTCATGGCTAAACCTTTTGATTCTCACTGGGTGGTGGTGAAATGCATATTACAGTACCTTAAAGGAACTTTGTCTCATGGATTGCATTTTCAACATGCATATCTTGATCATTCGTTATCGTTAAAAGCTTTTTGTGATGGTGATTGGACATCAGATGCTGATGATAGACGTTCTACTCCAGGAGCAGCCATTTTTTCTTGGTCCTAATTTAATATCTTGGTGGTCTCGAAAACAAGAAGTTATTGCTTGTTCCAGTACTGAGGCAGAATATAGAAGTTTGGCTCAAACATCTACTGAACTATCATGAATTTATACTCTGCTCACAGAACTGCAAATTTCCTACACCACTCAGTCCTTTTATGTGACAATCATATTGCTGTATCCATTGCTCACAATCCAGTTTTTCATAATCGTACTAAATACATGGAGATTAATGCTTTTTTTTTTTTCTTTTTTCGAGAGAAGGTTCTGGCCAACCAACTCTATATTTATCATGTTCCTGCTCTTGATCAGTGGGTAGACGTGCTAACAAAGAGGGTGCTGTAAGTCTATAACTATGCTAAAAGTCCAGTTTTTTTTTTTGTATCCACTCCTTCAATGTTAAACTTCCTCTATTTATTATAATCAAAACATTTGAAAAAGGAAATCAAAATATGTTGAAATGGATAAGAAGATTCTGAAGAGATTTTTTTCCTAATTATTTTGGAGATATTGAGAATATATTTTATCCTAACAATCTGCTATTTACAAGAGGGTTTTTTTAGGCATAACATATAACATGCTCCATTGGATATGATAAAAGGGTTCTGTAAATCTATAACTGTGCTAAAAGTTCAGTATTTTTTGTATCAACTCCCTGAATGTTAAACTTCTTTCTATTCTCAAAGAAGCTTGACTTTATTTTCTCGTAATGATGTTAACTTGGTTTTTGAAGTGATTTTCAATTCGGCAGGTTCTATTCGCACTTTAAATTTTAGCTAGAGTTGTATGATACAGATATTTTAAGTTTCTGTTTGCTTCAGGTTCATATATGGTAAACTGGTCACCTACTCTACAAACTGCTGTTTCTGACTTGGTAAGCAACTTTTCTTTTAGATTGTATTGTCCTGTTGTTAATATTTACTACTTAATTGGTTCTTGAATTCTCAGATTGAACCTTTGCTTTTATGGTTAGGAAGTTGAATATTCTGAAGAGTCTGGATTTCTGTATTATATCAAGTACCGGGTTGCCGGAAGGTACGTTGTGGATGCTCCGATAAATTATTTAAAGTTTATATATATATATATAATATAATATATATATATATAATATAATATATATATATATATATAATATAATATATATATATATATATATATTATATTTTATAAACGCAAGTTCATGTTTTCATAAGGTTTTTATTCAAATGTCAGAGTTGTCAATAGCGTGCTTCCAATATTTAGGGTTTTTATTCAAATGTAAGGTTTTTATGGTGTCCCAAATAACATTAGAGGTTCCAATTTTTTAACATTAGAGGGGCATTTTTGGAGGTAGTTTTCAGTAAAAAAATGGGTTGGAGTTTGTAGAAAACCCTGTCAAAGTTCTTAACTATCATGTTTCTCTTGTTTGCTCTCTTACATCATAAGTTATTTTTTACTTCTCTGGTTCTCGTTCTTATTCTCATTTTTTTCTCCTGCAATCTTGTTCTCATTGCTCTCTTATTCTCATAAATCTATATTTTCTGTGTTTTTGTCTCTTTACTAATTTTTTTTTCCTTTTTTCTGTTCTCGTTATTCCATTGGCTTATGTTCTCTGTCTATTGTCTCTACAGATTTTGAGGTCTTATTTTTGGTCATCTATCTCCCAAGATTTAAATGCATTCATTCCTTTTCTCTCTTTCGCTTTTGCTTGTCATAAAATCCTTTTGATAGTCCTGAAAACCCATTAATCCACAGGATCTGCCTTTGGGCACAGTAGTCATTGTTGGTGCTGATAGGCGTTGGAGGAGAAAGAAAGGGAAAACAAATTGAACTCTAGCAAAGGGATTTGATAGAAAAACAATAAACAATGCTTTCTATTTATTCTGGGAAGTGAAAATTACGTTGTACAGAGATGTCACTATCTGTCCAGCTGAAACTATATTTGTTTAGTTGCATGTACTGAAAAGAAAAAGATACAATGACGTAAGGTGCATGCTGGATAATAGTATACCTGAAAGTATGCTGCTGTAATAGACTCCAATTAATGGATTAATTACCCCATATCCCTACATTATACTCCACCAGCTCTATAACATCCAGTATTCTCTTTCCTTCTCCATAACTAATTCTCCTCTAATCCATGGATGCACAACTTCTAAAGTGGGCCATAGATCTTGGGCCCTAGAGTATAGACCTTAATGGAATCATTGAGAACAGTTCCCTATCACCATTAGCCATTGTCTTATTTCTTTGTTTGCTTGAAAATTCAGATTATTGACATAGAAATATGCCTTAGTCTTACTTATGTCTGCTTGTGTTTGAAATGTTTATTGATCATCACACCAGAACATATGAATTAGAAATATTTAATCTTCAATGTCTATTTTAGTGACTACAGAAAGCTGGTATCATCATCTTTCCATTTTCTTTTATTTTCATACTCTATGGATGCACCTTTTTGGATTTTCAATTACTGTTAGCATTGATGGTTTAGAGATTACTTGTTTTGTAGGAGTGACTTCTTGACTGTGGCTACAACACGACCAGAGACTTTATTTGGTGATGTGGCACTAGCAGTTCATCCGGAGGTAGGATAGATTTCTTGCTGGAAGGGTTGAGTCTAGTTAAGCATGAGCAGTAAATTATGTTGTGTCATTGGTGGAACAAAATTGACCATTCATATTTCCTTTCCCTCTATGAGAAATAGAACTTTAAATTGGAATTATTTTTAACCGTCTCAGCTTGTTAATTGTTCATGAGAACGGGTGCTTGAGAGAGTAAGGTCTCAGCAGATTTTAACTGCCTTTATCTACTTGTGACATTAGCTCAAGGTGACTGAGTGGTAGAGTCACCTTCTCTCATCCATACAAATTGGGTCATCCTAGCCTTAACAACTTTCGAGACCTTATACCACTTTTGTCTAATTTGTCTACTTTGTCCTCGAAATCATGTGAATTAGGAAAACCTAGTTGTAGTTTGTTTCCTCAGAGTATCCCCAAATGAGTTGTCTCCTTTTGCTTTAGTTCACTTAGAGATTTGAGGACCGAGTTGTGTTAGATCTACTTAGGATTTCAACATTTTGTAGCTTTCATTGATGATTATTCTCTATGTACTTGGTTGTTCTTGAAGAAAAGTTGTTTTGAGTTGTTTTTCATATTTTCAATCCTTTTATAATGAAATCAAAATCAATTTTATGTTTATATTCATACTTTCTGTATTGATAAAGCTCATGAGTACCCTTCCCATTCCTTTTAGATTTTCATGTCTTCCCATGGGATTCTTCATCTGATTTCTTGTGCATATATCCCTCAACAAAATGAGGTGGCAGAGGGTAAGAATTGACACCTTATTGAAACAACTCAAACTCTTTTACTTCATGATCATGTTGCTCAACAATTTTTGGGCGATATTGTTCTCACCTTAAGCTATCTCATCTATCGCATCTCTTCTTAGGTCCTCAACAATGAAATTCCTCCCTCTATTTTATTCTCTCATCAATCTCTCCACCCCTTAACTACTCTAGTCTTTGGATCTACCCATTTTGTTCACAACCTTAGTCCTAGACTTGATTAGCTGTCAGCTTAGTCTCAAATGTGTGTCTTTTTAGACTACCCTAGGTCTCAAAAAGGGTATAAATGTTTCTCACCCTCCCAACTTTGATAGCAAAAATCCACCTGCAACCAACAACAAATTTCTGAGAAGGTAGAGGAATGAGTTCCCAAGTTCCATTATTCTGAATTGCACTCATTTCATCAAGCAAAACTTGATGGCAACCAGAATGGGCTAAAGCATCACCTACAGATTTTGGAATGGATACAAAAGAAATAGACGAAAGACAAGTATAAAAGGTTGAGACAGTTTATGGTTACTCAAATTAGTATAATGTACGTAAACCTTTATGAATGACAATGGGAAAATTAGGTTCAACTGTCAGAGTAGGAGGGAGTGGGGGGTGGTGGTTTTGGCACTATAAGAGTCATCTAGTTGATGATGGGAAGTCTGACGACGACTGTACACCTGAAGAGTTGGTGAAGGTGGTGAATCTTTAAGTGCACTGGGCACAACAAGAGGATCTCAAACAACATGAATATTAACTTGATTAGGTGGAGATACAAAGGAGAAGAAGAAGACATAAAGTAAAGGGAAGAGTCACTGTAAGTGACATTTGCTGAAATAAAATAACGGTTAAGAAAAGGTGAGAAACATTTATATCCTCTTTGTGATTGAGTGATCCCTAAAAAGTTTGACCTAGAAGATAATTTATCATGGCTAGGACTAAAATTATGAACAAAGCACGTGGATCCAAAAACTTTGGGAGGTAAGGGGTGGAGAGGGTTATGAGAAAATAAAATGGAATGGGGAATTTTGTTATCTAATATTGAAGATTACATGTAGTTAATGAGATAACGTGCACTAAGAACAACCTCACCCCAAATGCCCTGAGGAACCTCACCATGGATTAAAAGAGTATAAGTTGTTTCAACAAGATGTCTATTCTTGCGCTCAGCCACCCCATTTTGTTGAGGTGTATAAGCACATGAAGTTTGATAAAGAATATCATGAGAAACCATAAATTTTTTAAAAGAATGAGAAAGGTACTTACGTCCATTATCACTATGCAAAATTCGAATAGAAATTTCAAATTGATTTTTAATTTCATTGTAAAAGTTTTGAAATATAGAAAACAACTCAATGATTTTTCATTAAAATCACCCAAGTGCATCTTGAATAATCATTAATAAAAGTGACAATACTGAAATCCTGTATTAGACTTAATATGACTTGGTCCCCAAATGTTAGAGTGAACTAAGGAAAAGGGGAATGGAACACATTGTGAGACACTACTAGGAAAAGAACCACGAATGTGTTTTCCTAACTGACACGACTCATACGTTAAACTTCATGAATTAGACAAACTTGGAACTAGCTGCCACATTTTGGCAAGACTAGGATGACCCAACCGAGCATGAATGAGAGATGAAGAATCTATAATCGTACCAACATGTGCTGAAGTCTGTAGGTGATAAAGACCATGAGACTCACATTCGGTGCCATTTATCCATCTTGAACTTCGGTCCTATAAATAAACTGAATCTTTGGTAAAAGAAATAATACAGTCAAGGGAACGAGTGAGACGACTAATGGATAATAAGCTAAATGGAGACCAGGGACATAAAGAACATTATCAATAGTTAAAGAAGGAAAAAAATTAATGGTACCAAGACCATGCAATGAGACCCTAGATCTATTATCCATGGTAAGTGATACCCGTAGTAGACAGGGAAGAGAAAAAATATTTATTAACAATTATATGATCTATGACACTTGAGTCTAAAACACAAGGGCCAAGAGAAGTAGAGTGAGTGAGGCCAGCAAAAGATGTACATGTGAGTGCAACAGAAGGAGTAGAACTAAAGATCTGATGATCCTCATACCATTTGAGAAATTCATTGAAAATAGCATGTTGTCTTGATGTATCATATGAAGAAGGACCCACAATAGACGTTTGTGTGGTGGCAGTGGAAGAAACCATAGATGACAAGGGCAGATCATGTCGCCTATCAATTGGTGGCAATGATGACAATTGCGACGGAAAAATCATCTCCAACGGCGGCTCTATCAAGTCTTCGACGGCAGCTCCGACAAGATTCTTGCGACGGCTGCGACGAGGAGGTGGTGGGGCGGCTGCTAGAAAACACTGATGAACAATGGGTTCACAAAAAAATTGAATCCTCTGATACCATATTAAAAATAAAGAAAAAGAAAAATAAGATAAATTCCCTTATGTATATTGTACACATAGGGGTTATGTTTGTATAGATAAAAACATACAAAAAAATATGGGCTAAGCCCTTTACATAAATAAAATTATCTAACAATATATATAATATCTAACAATATTTAATAATATCTAATAATATCTAACAGATTTCAACAATGCCTTCCTACATGGTGATTTTTCGAAGGAAATTTATATGGGGCAACCTCCTGAATTTGTTGCTGAGAGGGAGTCTTCTCATTGGCCACTCATCTTGACATCTCTTTTGCAATCAGTGTGGTAAGTCAAATTCTGAATTCTCCATGTGTAGGTTATTAGAAAGCTTTCATTTTACATCCTTAAGTACATTAAAGGAATCCAAGAAAAGGTTTATTGTATGAACAATAACCATACTTGCGGTAGCGGTGTGGGATACTTAGATCCACTTTTGAATATTATGTCTTATTGGTAACAACTTAATATCTTGGAAAAGCAAAACATTGAATGTGGTAGCAAGATTTAGTGTAGAAGCAGAATATAGAGTTATGGTTTCTGCCACTTGTGAACTTATTTGGCTCAAACAACATATAGAATTGAGATTTGGAGACGTTACGCAAATGTCTCTCATTTGTGATAATCAAGTTGCCCTTCATATTGTCTCTATTATAATGTCTTTAGTCATTAGCTGTTACAAATTTGATAGTCATTAGCGGTTATAGATTCTAGGAAATTAGGATCATTGATCCTTGATTATTAGGCTTGAATTTATTGTATTTGATTCTGTAAATTGGTATAAATACATACTTTGTGGTCTACATTAGACACAACATTCAAATAGTTCATGAGAAGACTAAACCTATTAAAATAAATTGTCACTTTATTCATGAAAAGATTATATATGGAGACATTACTACTCAATTTGTTAATCCCTATGATTAGTTGGTAGATGTCTTCACCAAATCATTGCAAGGTCCTAAAATTGATTATATTTGTAACAAACTTGGTTTATATGATTTATATGCATCAGCTTGAGGGGGAGTGTTAAATGTATTTTCAATTTATGGTTCGAGGTGCATCTCTTTGTTATATATTGTACAATCTATATAATAATGTGGTCCTTGGTTGTGCTCAAATACACAAGGATTCATTCATATGAATATCGATCATATATTCTTACAATAACAAGATGCAAACCAAAACTTAATAAATGAAGAAAATTATAAAGAGTATCACTCTATACACTAATACATATCAATACTAAATGCATTAATGTGATGCATGAACTTCATGTGGTTATTCTAATAGGATACATCAAATTCCAATTCCCCCATTTAATGGATTAATTGAAACCAGGGGATTTTAATTTTTAATATGTTGAAAAAAGAAGTATATTCAATACCCTAACTTATAATCTAATTTCTTTGTACAACTTGCATAAAAAGTAATGTTTATAATTTTGTCCTTTCTAATCCTAAAATCTTGTAGTTTGCACTAAATTGCAGGATGATCGATATTCCAAGTATATTGGTATGATGGCAATTGTACCTCAAACATTTGGCCGGCATGTTCCTATCATTGATAATAAGGTATAAAAGTTGTAATTTGTTCAACCAAAGAAGTTTTAAATTATTCTTTTAGTGCTTCATTATTGTTTGTTCTAATACAACTAGTACAATCGCAACCTGATAACAGTTTGTGTTCTAATAGCTACTTTTCAATTCTAACTTGTATTTTGTGAATAATATTTTCTTGTTACAACTTTAATATTTTTCATATAATTTCTAAATATGGCTTTTTTTGCCATAAATGATTTTGCAACCAACAATATTTTAGGGACAATACTAATGTAAAATCCATGTCATTATTAATCTATATTGATTGATATTGTGTCTCAGCATGTTGATAAAGATTTTGGAACTGGAGTGTTGAAAATTAGTCCAGGACATGACCACGATGACTATTTGCTTGCTCGAAAACTTGGTCTTCCTATTCTTAATGTGATGAATAAGGATGGAACACTAAATGATGTTACTGGGTTGTACAGGTATTCCAAGAGCTATTATCTTGAAGTTATTATTTACCATAAGTTGTTTTGACTAACATGGAAATCATATTTATAATACTACTAGTGGCCTTGATCGTTTTGAGGGTCGGAAAAAGTTATGGGCAGAGCTTGAGGAGACAGGATTAGCTGTGAAAAAGGAACCCCACACATTACGAGTTCCCAGATCTCAACGCGGTGGAGAAGTAAGAAAGCATGCTCTTAGTTGATAATTTGCATTGTATTTTCTCTTATTTGTTTCTTGTTTAAGTTTTCTAATTGGGAACTTTTTTCATTGTTGAATTAGGTGATAGAGCCACTTGTTAGTAAGCAGTGGTTTGTGAGTATGGAGCCTCTTGCTGAGAAAGCACTTCAAGCAGTTGAAAAGAGAGAACTGATTATAGTTCCAGAAAGATTTGAGAAGGTTTGCTCATTCATTGTTTTGGATGTTAAACTATAGAGAAGAGAGATACATAGAGCTGAAACCATGTGTTTTGTTTATAATACAAGTGTTTTAGTAATATCTAGAAAACACAATCTATGCAATAAAGAGAGATTTGATATACTTTTATAATGAAGATAAGATATGAGAATAAATAAAAATGTTCCTATTGTAAATAACAAACTATTAGGATAAAAAATATTCTCGATATCTCTCCTTAGTAGGAAACAATATTTTTAGAATCTTCATATTTATTTCAGTGCATTCTCAATAGAGAAATAAAGATGATGAGAATGTAATTGGTGTGATTAATATCAATAAAATAATTCTATAGTTTTCAAGTTGGTATTAGAGTCTACCCTAGCAAGGTTTGTTGGGCATATCATGCTACTTCTCGGTCCAGTGTTCGACCACCCACGAATATCTAGTTCCACGCATTAGATGTCCATTCCCTGGCGTGGAGGGTTGTGTTTGAATCCCACATTGACTAGAGATAAGGTCAATATATAGTATATGAGTGGCAACAAACTTCACCTTACAAGTTGGTTTTGTGAGGATGAGTTGGGTATAAACTCACTTCCTAGTATGGTATCTAAGCTTCTGCACTAGAACAAGATACTCTATCCTGATTTTTGCTTCTCCAAGTCACTAGATTTTCTCCAAGAAACATACAATACGATGTAGGTTTTCTATCAATAACATAACCTGCATAGTTTGCATCAGTATAAAAATGACTCTTATCCTTAAGAATAACCCCTTTCTTGGGGTTGACTTCAAGAACTGAAGAATTTTGTGAATTGCTTGCATATCTCTTTTTCTAGGATCATGCATAAACTGACTTACTACACTGACTATGTAAGCAATGTCTAGTCTTGTGTGTGATAAACAAATAAGTTTTCCTACCAATCTCTGATATTGGGTTTTTTCATGCTCAAAATGTTCATTCCTCGGTGTGAGAGGTGTGTTCGGAATCCCACATCTACTAGGAATAAGGTTAGGTTATAATATATTAGTGTGGTGCAATCCTCATGTTAAAGCCAATTTTGTACGATTGAGTTAAGCGTGAACTACTTACTACAATGGTATCAAAATCATTCATAGCTATCCTAAGTCAATTTTTTTGGTGCTATTGTCTCACTGCTATTCAGTTTCTATTAAACCACCCATAAATATATAATCCCATGTTTAAGATGTTCATTCCTCGGTGAGTATTGTGTTGGAGATCCCACATCAATTAGGATAGATTGTATTTCTGAGATGTGTTTACAATTGAGATTACAATATGAATTTATAGATTATTTAAAAACTAATTAAGAAAAGAAATAATAGGTAATTAAAGCTATACACATCAAATCAAATCACTAAAGAATATCAAATTTGTCCTAATAAATAGAAAATGAAATCTGCACTTAATTACGAAATAATTCTCCTAATTATGCAACATTCCCCCTCAAGCTAGTGAATGTATATCTATCATTCCCAGCTTGCTAGTAAGATCATTGAACTGTTTTGTGGGAAGTCCCTTAGTAAACATATCTGCCAATTGGAGTTTTGAAGGGATGTACTCGGTGGCTATAAGACCATTATCCAACTTCTCAATGAAATGTCGGTCTATCTCTACATGCTTTGTTCGATCATGTTGATCTGGATTGTGTGCAATATTGATGGCGGACTTGTTATCACACACCAAACCCAAAGGAGCTTCATATTTTATTTTGAGGTCATCAAGCATGATCTTCATTCATAATAGTTCACAAACCCCTTGAGCCATGACTCTAAATTCCGCCTCTGCATTTGATCTTGCAACTACATTTTGTTTCTTGCTCCTCCATGTCACCAAATTTCAACCAAGAACATGCAATTGCCTGTGGTGGATCTCCTATCAACAATTGATCTTGCATAATCTGCATCAGTATATACTTTCATGGATAAGTTTCTCCATTTTTTGAATAGCAATCCTTTTCTGGAGAGGCTTTTAAGTACTGAATAACTCTATTTACTGCCTGCACGTGTCTTTCTCTTGGATCATGCATAAATTGGCTAACCACACTAACTAATAGGCTATATGTGGCCTAGTGTGTGATATATAGATAAGTTTTCCCACAAGTCTTTGATATTGTGTCTTCTCCACCTTTAAATTTTCCTCATCATTCCCAATCCTATGATTTTGCTCTATTGGCACTCCTGTGGTCTTACAACCCAACTTACCAGTCTCATTGAGAAGATCAAGTATGTATTTCCTTTGAGAAATAAAGATGCCCTGTCTCGAGTTAGCAACCTATATTCCAATGAAGTACTTCAGCTTCCCAAGATCCTTCATCTCAATTGAGCAGCTAGTCTCTCCCTTAAATTTTGTTTTTCAATCTCATCATCATCTGTAATAATCATATCATCTACATAGACCAAAAGTAGAGTGAGTTTACCATTCTGAGAATGTTTTATAAACAGAGTATGGTCACCTTAGCTTTGTTGCTACCCCAAAGAAACCATAGCTTGAGTAAACCTTCCACACCAAACACTAGGTGACTGTATAAGACCATATAAGGCCTTCTTAAGTCTGCACACCTTATCCCCTTCATTGATAGCATCATAACCAGGTGGAATCTCCATGTATACTTCTTCCTCCAAGCTTCCATGTAAGAAGGCATTCTTAACATCAAATTGATGCATCTCCCAACCAAAGTGCGCTGCCAAGGAGAGAATAATTATGACTGTACTCATTTTTGCCACTGGAGCAAAAGTATCGTCATAATTGATCCCATAGGTTTGAGTGTACCCTTTTGTAACCAACCATGCCTTATATTGATTCAATGTTTCATTAGACTAATACTTAACCATGTATATCCACCAACAACCCACTGCCTTCCTATCCTTTGGTCTCTCTACAATCTCACAAGTCTCATTCTTTACTAATGCCCTCATTTCTTCATTCATGGCTCGAACAAATTCTTATCTTTTAAGGCTTCTTGTACTAATGTAGGGATTCTGATAGAATCAATAGCTGAAAAAAACTCTGGTGCTACATACAAAGTTTTTCTGTAGACACAAATTGGGATATAGGATATGTGGCACAAGATCTTTTTTCTTTTCTCAAGGCAATAGGTATATCATCTAGGTTAGTTTCATTTAAGGTGTCCTCAAGAGTCTCACAGGTATGAGTTCTTACCTCCGGTTCGGACAATTGAAGTTGTTGTTCGACCCTGCCACTTATTTGATCAATAGATTACCTTCTCAAGTTCTAGAGGGTATTAGCCTTGTTCAACTTATGACCGTATTCTATCCTTCTATTCCTATTATGACTAGTCTGCAGACTCGTGTCTTTGGTTGTCCTGCTTTTGTCCATGTTCATAGTCCTTATCGGGGTATGTTAGATCTTCGAACCATCAAATGTGTATTCGTCGGTTATGCCCCTCACAAAAAGGGGTACACATGTTATAATCCTCAGAGTCGTAAAGTTTATATTTCCAAGGATGTCACCTTCCATGAAACAGAGTCTTTCACCTATTCTAGAAGAAGCTGATGACAATTGAAGTTTCTGTTCGACCAAGACGGGTTCTTGTTGTCTTCGTTGCTGATATTGTTTCCCGAAGTATTTGTCCTCATTATTCTTCTCTGGCGTAGGGTCTCCCAGATCAGGAGCTCTAACACCAAGTTGAAAGAAATAAATGAAATGTATTTCTGATGTGATTTATAAATGTGATTACAGGCTCAATTTATAGATTGTTTACAACCTAATCAAGGAAGGAAATAATAGGTAACGAAAGCAATAAATAATGGGTGATTAAAGCCGTACTAATCAAATCAAATTACTAACAAATCTATCATAATAAATAGAGAATAAAATCGACTCTTAATTATAGAATAATTCTCCTGATTATGCAATAGCACAAATATCTTTTATACATTTTTACTATAATATTGTTATTATTATCATTGTGCATTATATTATATATTATCTTTAAGTAGATTTTTACATTTTTCTAATGCTATTATACTTTTATCATTATTCTAGTTGATTATATTTTATATTATGTTTCAAATAAGAAAAAAAAGATGTTGGACTTAATGGGAGGACCAACAATCCGAAATAGCAAGAGAGGAGTAAAAAAACTAAAGGAGTAATCTGACTCAACCCACTAATTTCTATCTTGCGTTGCCCAATCTATTTAATGGACAAGAGAAAGGAAATGGGAAGATGGTGATATTAGGACTACAAGAAAGAATTCTTGGAGGAGAGGGGACTCTCGTATTTGTTGTTCCTTTCATTTTATTCAATAAAAACCTTTTATTACTTCTCTTTTGCAAAAAAATTGGTTCCTAACTGTACTTTACTCTTCAATAGACATTTCATGGATAGGTAAATTAGCCTATTCCATTAATTGGTGTACAAAATCTTACAATTGCGCCAGACAGCCGAACTCACTTGGATTCAAACAACGATAAGATGCATTTTGACTTGGTGGAGTCTTAGAAATAGTCCTTGACACATAAGATTATGTATGTTTCCACCTTCACTGAAATTCATCAGGCATGAGAATTTGGTACACTTGGTACACTGTGTCATCTAATCACATGGACTGGCCAGTCCATGCCCTAGTTTTATCAGAATAAGTGTCGCTTCGTGTAACATGTTGTTTGTTCCTATGATTGTCACATGAAGATCATGATCCAGCTGTTCTGGCGGAGGCTGATCAAATTGCTCAAAACCCAATGCTCACCCTGTGTACAGATCCTTCTCTTTTCATGACACTTATATCTAAACCAAGGTTTAGCCTTGACAATAGCGGTTTTCTTTGATGTCAACCAGCCACTCAGATTTATGTGTAGCCTCATTCCCTCTTGTGCACCTCTTTCATTTTGGTATTACAATTTAGACAGTACTATACCCTCTTCCCTGTGTACTTTGTCTTGTTATAAATTGTTTCTGAACAAATAAATAATACAGAGTAATTATGTTCATGGCAGATTTACAACCATTGGCTCTCCAACATTAAGGATTGGTGTATAAGCAGACAACTATGGTGGGGACACAGGATACCTGTATGGTACATTGCTGGAAAAGACAATGAAGAGGAATATATAGTTGCTAGAAATGCTAAGGAAGCACTTGAGAAAGCTAACAAGAGATATGGGAAGGATGTAGAAATATATCAAGATCCTGATGTTCTTGATACTTGGTTTTCTAGGTAGTTTATTTCATATTTCTCTTTCAATTTTAGATGCATCTGCGTGACTTTCTTTTTGTACATAGTAGAAATGAGAATGCTGTCATGTATCTAACTTGTGTTTGTAAATGTATCTAGGCATCCATTTAGCAGTATATAATGTGTTGGGATTGACTGTATGGCATGCCATTTTTTATTTATGCTGCTAAACATGTTTTGTCCTGTATTTGGTAGATAGATTCTCACATTTCTTTTGTATTTTCCTCTTTGTTCTTTTTTGTGCTCCATATTTGTGCCTTTTATCCTCTCCCCCACACTCACACACACACCACATGCATTGAATTTTTTCCATTTCCTCACCAATTACAGATAGCTTCAGTCTACGGAGTCCTCTCTTTCTTCATTCCTTCTTTGGAAATGGCAATTTTTCTGATAAGAAAAAAAGCAACAAACAGAAATAGAGTGCAGAAAAGATAAAAGGCACAGGAAAAAAGAGAGCAAAATACTCTCACATAGTTAGAGCATGACACTATGGACTTCCATTTCTATTTCCAAATTCTCCATAAGATCTCCCCCATTTCCTCTTTTCTCCATATAACAAATTTCAAACAGCGTGTTCCCTATTTCCTCTTTAGTAATTTCAGTAATGTTTTTAATGGTGTTTCTAAATATCCATGTTGAGGGATTGCGCATCTTTGCACCTTTTATTTCTTCTTTTTCTTTGTTTATTCCAAATATGCTCCCATCTCTTTGTAAACTTTTCTTTTCATGTTTGTATATTATTAAAAAAATCTTCATGTCTTTGTAAATTTTTCCTTTTGGGGTAAAGTTGTTCTAGAATTATGTATTCATGTGGTCTGTTCTAAGCTTTGAAGTTGGACATTACTTGTGCTCATGAGATTACGGACTTTGAAACGGGTGAAAAAACAAATGCTCTGTTTCTTTTTGGAAGAATTACTGAAAACTTTTGGAAGGATTTTTTATATAGGCACTCATAACCTAGATATTAAAGTATAAAATAAATAATATTTTTTATGTTCTTTGAGATTTTTCATCATGACAATCATTGGTCTTCTATGAAGCATTTCGCTTGGTATTTTTTCCTTTGAGTTCCAATTTTCTAAGCTATCATGTGTTAGCTAATTGTGTTGTAGTTGCTCAAATCGTTTGATGAATTTATTTTTATTTTATCTTACTTTTGGGCAAATCTTAAACCTGATTTTACTGGACGTTGATTTCTTGTGATTTTTCTGTCAATTGTTTGAACTGACTATAAACTCATTTTATCAGCGCGCTTTGGCCTTTTAGTACCCTTGGATGGCCAGATATATGTGCAGAGGATTTTAAGCGATTCTATCCTACTACAATGCTTGAAACTGGGTATGTGCTTCTGATTCTTAATGACAGTAAAGATTTTATTAGACTCAGAAAAATTGAAGAACAAACAGTGTGTTCCCCTCTGCAGAATATAGTGATGATACAATTTAGCCTGGAAACCGGCTATTATGCAATAAATACTATCTTGCAGCTGGGCTAAGTATTTATGCATAAGATAGTTTTAATTACTCTAAAAGATTATTTTTAACTATACATAATCTAATTTTAAGGTAATCAAATTTGCATCTTGAGCTTAAGATCATGTGTCAACAATCTCCCTCTCGGTATGTAATCTTGCATTGCATCAAGGACATGATTTTGGTTTCTTGCATCAGATTGCCATTTTAGATCGCAACTTCCGTGGGAGCAACATTCCACGTGGCGGTCCTCACGAACCTCTTGTGGCTTTCCTCCAATTATTTTATTGGGTTGGGTTACATGATGCAATTTTATAACCTGAAACATAAGCCCGAGTTTTTATTGCTTCAAAGCCCAATTACATAACCGCACACACCCCATTTCCAATCTTACTCAATTATGAGTTTCAAGTTAGATATAATGATTTTGTGTGCATATATGAATTCCATAAGTTTTTGGAGGATCTTACTTTCTGTCTTACGATCTCATGATTTATGATCTATACTTGAGTAAGGTTTTGACTACCTGGATTTTAGCTTATGAAGAAGTTTATTTCATTTTTCTTCTCATAAAAGCACTTCGGAAAAACTAGCGAGGCAGACCTTATTATAATCTAGGTATTGCAATGGTCATAAGGATGTGGCAGACCTTATATATATTATAGGTATTGCATTTGTTTTGCAAATCTTCAAATTTGGTATGAATCTAGTTTGATTCACAACACATTAAAGTTCCATGATATTTCGATATAAAGAGAGAAGTATGTTAGTGTTAAACACCCTATTCCCACTAAAATCCTTCTTCATGGAAAAGGGTTATTTAAGTCATCCATTTCTCTTTAGTAGAGGAATATAGTTTCGACTTTTCTTAGGAAAAAGGAATGCCACATCAAGGTAATGATCACTAAATCTTCATTATCCATAATACACAAAATTTAGAGTCATCTGACCTTATCCTTCCACCATCAATGTGGTTTTATCCTTACTGTCCCTTCAAAATCCTCCAAATGTACTGAATCCACTACATATAGTCGCGGCCATCAACCTGATAGGGGCCCACTACATTTGGAAGATCATTAAGATTCAAAGGAATAAATATCACCACAAACATTTGGTCTTGAGAGTCAATGATCACGAATTTGATCCTTGTTGAGTCAAGACGTGTTGGCTACACAAGTTGATACTAGTGGTGGTGCATGATGATGTAGACAAACAATTCTAGGAAGAAGAGGGAATGCCAATCTGAATGTATTGAATTATGAGAAAGATACAAGGAATTACAAATTGAGTATGATCTAAAAAACAACCTTACAACATCCTTTTTAACATAGAAAACTACAACTGTTCAACAAAAAAGCAGAAAAAACAGAGTGACTAGCTATAAGGTTTTGTCCTGTAACACATGACAGCATGTAGTGACTCACCGGTTTGGGGCATACCTTTATGGTCCACCATTGACGTCAAATGGCAATAGTGGCAGAATGGACAGTGGCGGTGGGGGATGTTGATGTGGAAGTGGAAATAGAGATCTCAAGGTCGAGAGCTCAAATACCAACTTGAACTATATAAAAAAGTAAATAATTATTTTATTGATTACAATCACTTCACTTACATCCTCGTCACCTCCATTTGTAACTATTAAGAATGAAGAAAATACACTCATAGGGGTGTTTATTTATAGATGAAAATAATAACAGAACAATATAAGCTATGGGCTAAGCCCGTTACATTCAACAATATCAATTAAACTCTCTAAATAGGAAACAAAAGTATGCTTTAATGAATAGGAAAATTGTTAAGATATTGTTCTCCTAATTACTAAGGAGATTTTCAGAATATATGAATTATAATAATCCTCTATTTACAATAGTGACTCGTGCTTGTATGAAATTTCTATTACAACCTTGTGCGTAATGTTTTACTCTACTTCATTTTATATTTAATTATGATTTTTGTCTTAGAAATTCATGATAATTATGATTTTGGTTCCCAAAATTTTAAAAAGAATCTTTTTAGGTCCTTAAAATTGAAAAAATATATGGTTTTAGTCCCTAAACAAAAGATTTGGAAGACTAAAATAACATTTTTAGGATTTTTAAGATTTAGGGTTTGTAAAATTGTTAGTGCTTAGGGATTAATTTTATTTTTTTAAAATTTGAACCAAAACAAAATTACTCCAAATTTCAAGGTCTAAAAGCATAATTAAATCTATAGTCTATTTCCCTACTATTTATTTCCTTGTGTAATTTTGTGAAGTGATGCTACTTTTTACATATTGACAGGCATGACATATTGTTCTTTTGGGTGGCAAGAATGGTGATGATGGGGATTGAATTCACCGGAAAGGTTCCATTTTCTTATGTTTATTTGCATGGACTCATCAGGGATTCACAGGTGATTTCAAGTTATACATGTATTTTAGGTTCAAACTTTTTCCACCCTACAATTGCTTGAGCAATTCCATAACATTGCAGAACACCATGCATTTTGGAACAAGTTGTTCCATAATCAGGAGAATTATGCTGTAATTAAGTGCAGATTCCATTCTATATTTATTAGGACAGATTTGTTAGGGATTTGATTTTATTTTATTTGTACAGGTTTAAACACCCATTATTTCTGGCTTTCATTATTATTTCTTTCCTGAATTAGGTTATAAAAGAATTTATAAATAGAGACTGTAATCACATTTGTAAGATACATCAGAAATACATTTCATCTATTTCTTTCAACTCAAGCTTTCCAGAAGGCTTCCCAAAAAAAGGAAAATAATTACAGAAGTAGAGTCTTCCAGATCGAGAGCTCTAATACCAAGTTGAAAGAAATAGATGAAATGTATTTCTGAGATATATTTACAATTGTGATTACAGTCTGAATTTATAGACTATTTACGACCTAATTAAGGAAAGAAATAATAGGTAATTAAAACTATACAAATCAAATCAAATCACTAAAAGATATTAAATTTATCCTAATAAATAGAGAACGAAATCTGCACTTAATTATGGAATAATTCTCCTGATTATGCAACAATATATAAGTTGGAAATTATTACTTTCTTAACTGCATTTGGAAGTAAAATAAGGAAGCCCAAGCATACAAACCTTTCTTAATTGCATATCATCATATCTATGTATTATTCTAATATAGAAATCTAGCCCATGCGATAGCTAGAAAGTCTATTAGAGCATGAAAAATTAGAAATTGATAATTCTTATTTTTTTTTCAAAGAACATAACTAGTGACATACTCAGTTATGTAAGTGTTAGGTCTTTTAAATATTTTCTACTAAATCATTCTGTAAACATAGATGGGTTTTGAACTTATGAAATTTAAGGTGTATAAAAAAATTTAGCTTTTACATTTTTTGATTTAGGGCTTGTACTTGTATTGGTGATTTACACTGCTTCTAACCTATGCATGTGTATAAACTGATTAGGTAACGATTGTATTATTTTCAGGGCAGAAAAATGTCTAAAACATTGGGAAATGTAGTGGACCCCCTTGACACTATCAAAGAATTTGGGACAGATGCTTTACGTTTCACACTAGCTTTAGGCACAGCTGGCCAGGTTTCTTTTGCTGTATTCTAATTGTAAACCATTGTTTATTCCCTGAAAAATTTGACTATCTTAGATGCAGACTGGATGCTGTTTTTCTCTTCTAGGACCTTAATTTGTCGACTGAGCGGTTGACCTCCAACAAAGCCTTCACAAACAAATTGTGGAATGCTGGCAAATTTATATTGCAGAACCTGCCTAATGAGAATGATGCTTCTGCTTGGGAAAAAATATTGTCTTATAAGGTAGGGACAGTTACCCCTCTCCCCTCTTTTTAATGACTTGTACATGTTTAGAAGGAATGCACCCCATTTAGCACTTTGTAAATTCCCTCTTTCTTATTTCATTACTTTTTATCAAAATCTTATGTTCAACTTTTTTTCTTTTTAGATAAAAGAAATTAAGATGGGGAGAAAATTACAAAGGGAAAGGAAGATAAGGAATACTCCAAAGCACAAAAAAAAAGAGAAAAATGAATGTAAAATCAACTAGTTGCATCAAACTTTTGCATATGTTGAACATTGTAACAAAAGTTAGCCTCTTCTACCTAAAATTAAGAATTGAATCAGAGACCTTGGACACCCAACATTCAACAAAATTTTTTAATAAGGAATTTGACAAGGAGTCTGCTGGGTTTCGAGCTTTCACTACTATGTTACACACATTAAGGAAAAAGTCTGATGGATCTTACAAACTTGAAAAATGCCATTGGTAATTAATTTATTAAGCACCATGGCCAAATAAAAGATGTGTGACCTATGACAAACCTTCTGATATCCATACCAAGAAGAAAACCTGAATAACTAATGTGAATTGTGGATTAAAAGTTTTGCTCAAAAGCACTTTAGGAATTTCGTATTGTTTAAGTTGCGAAAAAAGTTATAGTTATACCGAGCAACATTATCTTGCATGCTAAAAACTTATGTGGGAAAAAAAGATGCGTAGATATCATAAGGGTACAAGGGAAACTTGTGGTCCTCTTGGAAGTAGACATAAGAATTGTTTCCTAGCTTCGAACAAAGCAAGACTTAAATGATATTGTAAATACTAGATTATTAGAATAGCAGACATTTACACTAAAGAGTTTCCTTAAGGAAAATTTCATGATCTTGTAGGCAAGTTGAGAATGATTGATATTCATTTAACGACTTGAGGGAGAGTGTTGTAAACAACAAATTATAATATATCCATAGTGATTAGGAAAAATATCTATAGAATTTTTCAATTTAGTTCAAATACTTTTTATTTCCTTATTTTAAAGAATTTGAGTATTTCAAATAGGAATGATGAAAATGTAATTAGTGTGATTGTTATCAATAAAATGATTCTTTCTTTCCTTACATAGTTCAAGTAATGGTGTATATCTTTTGAAAACCGTGAAGTGAATACTTAAGAACTAGAATAGGTTGCTAGAAACCTTTTGGAAAAACAATCATCAAACCCTTCATTTATATAAATCATAAATCAATACAAAGGGAGAGAATCCCTTGATTATAGGGATGTTGCAATCTAATGTTAAATGAAAATATAAAGGTAATGATATTGTAAGAGTAATGTTAAATCAAATATCACAAAACTCTGCAAATTTTGGTCGAATCTCATTCAATCGGTCATGGTGCCACTGTGTGAGGAGACTCTTTTCTGTACCTTAGGATTCAACCACAGTATCACTGTTAGAGATTCCATATTGACTAGAGATAAGGTCAATTCATAGTATATAAATGGGTGCAAACCTCTCCTTAGAAGCCGGTTTTGTAAGATTGAGTTAGGCTTAAAGTCCACTTTTAAATATGGTATCATAGTCATTTATAGCTTATCCTAGCGAGAATTTGTTGGACTTATCGTGCCACCCACTATCGGGTCATTATCGAAATATCCATGAATATATAGTTTCATGCACGAGTTAGTGGATCTTAGAGTGAGGGGAGTGTGTTGGAGACCCACATTGACTAGAGATAAGGTTAATTCATGGTATATAAATGGGTGCAAACCTCACATCACAAACCGGTTTTGTAAGGTTGAGTTAGGCTTAAAGTCCCCTTCTTAAAATTAGAACTATATTTGAATTTAGAATTAAGTAATTAACTCATGAACCTTATTGCAAATGATATGTCAAGTCTAGTTATGGTAAGGTAATTCAGCTTTTTCAGGAGTGTTTGGTATTCTTGGATCTAAGAATGGCTTCCCTTCTAATCTGGAACAAGTTTGGTGTGGCTAGCTTAAGAATTATACTTGTTGCTGAAAAGCTTGAATAAGAATTGTCTTCAAGCCCTTTATTTATATAAACAAAAGGAGAGAATCCCTTGATTATGATACAACCGAACATTAAATGAAAAGATAAAAAGGGTAATATTGTAAGAATAATACTAAATCAAATCCCAAACAAATCTTCATTGACTCTCAACATGAATATAAGTAGCTCTCTAGGCGTGTGAAAGCAAAGCAAATCATAAATTACCACAGTTAGTATGATCAATAGTTTGCGTGACACTTATCATTTTAATACAAGATGTTTATTTATATTGGTATTGCAGTTACTTCTAGTTTGGTGATGTTTACTTAACACTCAACATATTGTCTTACTAGGACTCTTTTTTGTTGTGTTCAGTTTGACAATGAAGACACTGTGGTTAATCTTCCTTTACCTGAGTGTTGGGTGGTAAGGAGGTTTTGTTTTTACATTTTATATGTTGATAATGTTGCTTGGTTGTGATAATCTTGATTCAATTTTTAGGTGTCAAAACTTCACTTGCTCATTGAATCTGTCACTGCAAGCTATGACAAATTTTACTTTGGAGAAGTGGGACGAGAAACATATGACTTCTTTTGGGCTGATTTTGCTGATTGGTATGTTGCTTTCATACTAGTAGTACTATGTATTTTTGTTTCTATTGGTCATAGTTGTGGGTCTTTGTATTAATTTTGAGTAATAATGCTCTTTGATCTTTTAGGTACATTGAGGCTAGTAAAGGGCGTCTTTACCACTCTGGAGTTGGAGACAACTCTGTTGCTTCAGTGGCACAGGCTGTTCTGTTATATACTTTTGAGAACATACTCAAAGTTTTGCATCCTTTCATGCCATTTGTAACTGAGGAGTTGTGGCAGGTAAAGTTGATGCATTAGTTGAATCCCCTAATTGTGTATTGAGGACATAGGGTTATGCATTTATAAATAAGAAAAAAATAGAGATATGAGTAAGCTCCTTACGTCTAACACTCTCACTCAAGTTGGTGCATATAAATGTACCAAACTTGTTACAAATATAATCAATTCTACGTTCCCATAATAATTTACTAAAAACATCTATTTCGAATTAAAAAACTCATTCTTTATATCTCTAGATACAATATTTTCTCAATTAAAATGACAATCAATCTCAATATGTTTGGTCATTTAATGAGATAGACAAGATTTGAGCTAATATGAAAAGCAAATTGATTGTCACATAAAAGTTGAAAGCAAAAGTTGGAATGCAATTTCTGAGTATCTCTACAAATGAGATTATAGTATAAATGTATAGACTATTTACAACCTAATTAAGGAAATAAATAATAGGTAATTAAAGTGATACAAATCAAATTTCCAAAAGATATCAAATTTGTCCTATTAAATAGAGAATGTAGAATAGCTATTCTTTCCTTGGAGAGGCTTTTAAGTACTGAATAATTCTATTTACTGCTTGCAAGTGTCTTTCTCTTGGATAATGGATGAATTGGCTAACCACACTAACTGCATAGGCTATGTCTGGCTTAATGTGTGATAGGTAGATGAGCTTTCCCACAAATCTTTGATATTGTGTCTTCTCCACCCTTGGGCTTTTCTCATCATTCCCAATCTTATGATTTTGCTCTATTGGCACTCTAGTGGTCTTACAATCCAACTTACCAGTCTCTTAGAGGAGATCAAGGATGTATTTCCTTTGAGAAATAAAGATTCCCGGTCTAGAGTAAGCAACCTCTATCCCAAGGAAAAACTTCAACTTCCAAATCAAACACGAGGTGACTGTTTCAGACTATACTTAAGTCTACACACCTTTTTCCCTTAATCAGTGACACCATAACCAGGTGGAATCTCTGTGTACACTTCTTCCTCCAAGCTTCCATTCAAGAAGGCATTTTTAACCTCCTGACTGTATTCATTTTTGCCTCTGGAGCAAAAGTCTCCTCTGTAAAAGTTCAGTTTGCTAGAAGTTTGGTTCCTAATTACCTCAACTTTTGATTAATAAATAAAGATAATAGTGATATAACACACACTCAGCAAATATAAGGAAAACATATTTGTGAGAGTATCCATGGGGTTTGTGTATCATATGTTAAATGCATATGGTATCTAGGAAGCAGTACTCACTAATTCTTTGCCTATATGGAGACTCAGCATAAGAAAGAAAGCAATTTCTACTCCTGCAATTCCATCCAATCTCCGTATTTTCTTTCTCTTTGTGTACCTGCCTTAAATTCAGCAGTATTCTATCTCAATATTTATTCAAGTGATTATAAGATGGAAATTTTATCATGTTTGTTTTTCTTTTTGTGAATAGGCACTCCCTAACCGGAAACATGCTCTTATTGTATCACCTTGGCCAGAGACTCAACTTCCAAGAGACACCAGCTCTATAAAAAAGTTTGAAAATTTGCAGGCTTTGGTTAGTTGATATCTTTTTATTCTTCTCTTATCCTTTTCATATTTCTTTGGAACATGATTCATTTACATAGTCATATTTTTGGTGAGTTCATATCTTTTTATCGGTTTTTTTTTTTTTTTTTAGGTTTGAGTTATTAGGAATTGTCGGGGTGGATTTATTGTTTATGCGGCAAAAAGTTATTCAGCTTTTGTAGTTGCCAACAATGAAGTTAA
>Ga0123341_1000243_pt1 | contig 29226 bp, 22 predicted proteins | sample Turbeapinknodule_FD_89959 | JGI IMG/M metagenome (GOLD analysis project Ga0123341, IMG submission 89959) | Root nodule microbial communities of legume samples collected from Mexico - Turtle bean Mexico pink nodule | ecosystem: Host-associated > Plants > Roots > Nodule | place: Mexico: Nepantla...
ATCCAACTTGTTTCTGAACACCCACTTCGAACCTATAATGTTCATTTCAGCTGTTCTAGGGACAAGAAACCATACCTCATTCCTAGCAAACTGATTCAACTCTTCATGCATAGCTTTAACCCACTTTTCATCCTTGAGAGCTTCATCAATTGACTTTGGTTCAATTTGTGAGACGAAAGTTGTGTGCCTGCAGAAGTTTGAGATGAAGCTTCGTGTGGAGACACCTTCCTTTATCTGCCCTATGATGTTTTCCACTGACAGATCTCTAGGAATCCTCCACTCTTTGTGCAGCTCACTCTGTTGCAGAATTTCAATCGGTTGTTTCTGCGAATCAACCGGTTGTTTTTCTGCACAGATTTCCAGCTTCTCCAAACTAATGCTCTGTTCATCTTCTTCAACACTGGTCTTCGGGATTTGGATGTTTATGCGATCTACCTCATCAAAGACAACGTGAACTGACTCTTCTACAGTCATCAACCTCTTGTTGTAGATTATGTATGCATGACTTGTGAGAAAATACCCTATGAAGATGCCAAGATCAGCTTTCTCATTAAACTTCCCCAAGCTTTCCTTTCCATTGTTGAGAACGAAACAACTGCAGCCAAAGACTCTAAGATGATTGATGTTGGGCTTCCTTCCATCGAAGAGTTCATATGGAGTCTTCTTCAGAATAGGCCCAATAAGCACTCTATTCATCACATAACAAGAAGTGCTCACTGCATCCGCCCAAAAGTACTTAGGAAGAAATGATTCACTAAGCATTGTCCTTGCTAGCTCTTCAAGAGACATGTTCTTCCTCTCTACCACACCATTCTGTTGTGGAGTTCTTGGTGCAAAGAAATTGTGCAGAATCCCCATCTTTTCACAGAACTTGCTAAACTTCTCATTTTGGAATTCTCCTCCATGATCACTTCTAATAGAGCCTATGATGCTGTTCTTTGTATTTTGCAACCAAGTTTGGGAAAAAGGAGATTACGCTTGAAGCCTAAGACAAATCAGTCTTGCTTCATGATTAAGAAATCTCAAGGTTGGAGAGGATTTGGAGTGAATCTCTGACAAATCCCTGACTCTAGAAGCTCAAGAAGAATGCTTAAGGATGAAAAAAGTCAATCCGTTGAGCAGATTGACCTACACTAAACGAATGATGAATTCCATTTATAAAATCTATAAATAGGGACCTTGAGGCAACATTCCTAGCACTGATAGGAATCAATAGGAACCAAGAGGTATTAAGAGGTACAAAGAGATAGAGAAACACATAGGTTAAGAGGATTAAATGAGATATGGAAAGAGGTTTAGATATAGAGGCTCTGCTAGTTCAGACTTAGAGAGTCTAAACTTCAGAATCAATCATGTTACAAGGCCAAAACCTCATAAAAGTGAAGGTTAATCTATGAACAAGGAAATATTGAATCCAAGCTGGTAACAACAATTAAGGATCCATGTTTGTTGTGTTTAGCTTCTCATCTTAAACTATTATTGTAAGATCTTATCATGAGTTGCTAAATCTATCTTGTTGGGGGTTAAATGGCTATGTGATATTTTTGGAGTTTTTGTTGTTTATAGATGCATGTTTCTCTTGTATATTCAATTTCTTGGGTCTAGTAGTATGCTTAAAGCTCAATAAGGACTGATGCAATGTGTTCTTGTGTTCAAAAGGAGATTATTGGAAGCGGAAGAGTTGAAGGAGAGTTGCACCAAAAATGGAAGAGGAATGGTTGATGAATATGCGTGTTGTATTGTGCAAGGTTCAAGGAAAAGGTTAGGCCTTCCTTAAAGTTTCACTTGGATTTGAGAGCATGTAACAAAGAGAGATTGGGTGAGTAATATGCTAAAAATTCATAAACAAAATTCATACATCATCCAAATTGGAGTTTACAAGCCTTAAGCCACTTATTTTTAGGCTGCAAGAGTGATGCTTAAGCTAATTTCACTCCAATTAGCCTAGCTTAACTATGGTTAAAGTTAGGGAGCTCTAACTTAACCTATAAAGCTTCTAAGGTGGCATGATGTGCAAAGGAAGATGCTCTAGAAACCCTTGCTTGAGTTTCAAGTTAGGGTTTCTAGAGTGTCTTTGTTCTATTTTTATCTTACTCTAAAAATGAACAAGAAATACAAGGTTTAAATCCCAACATTTTGCTCTGAGCTATGTGTGTGATGGCTTGGAAAGTGAGAACGGTCTTCCCTATCAGTGAGGAACTACCATTCATTATCCATAGGGTACGAATGAGGCCAAAATGTGATTTCATGTTTTCAAACGCTATTCAGTCAACCATAGGATTCAATGGTTGCAAATTGCGAAGTTGGAAGTATGGTGAATTGTTTTGTTTCAATACAGAGATAAGCCATAAAAATGGCTTATTGATCTAGATAACCTTTCACGAGGAATCTTTTTGGTTTGGCCAAAATAGGAACAAGGATTTGGAATAAAACATTGCATTTATAAATAACAATAACAAAAAGAAATTCACAAAGTTATTTCAATTCCAACATTTGTGCTTTATTGTTACTTCCTTGCTTCAGTGATTTGTCTAACAATTTACCTCTTAATCTAAATATCTAGTATTATTATTATTATTATTATTATTATTATTATTTATAGTTGTTATTTATAAATATTACATCCAAGTCATATCCAAATCATGTATCACTTCATCTTAAAAGATAATTATACTTTGATATCATAATTTCCTTTGGGTACAACAACCTTCAGGTGTACTACAATTGGCTCGGCTCGCTTGTCGAGTAAAAAGAGTGAGATTCAACTGAACTAAAATTGATTTAACTTAGCCTACCACTAAGTCTTTTAGCGTTGTTGCTAGGAATTAATTATTATAAGGTATTTTCAACTTTTATTTTGAAGGAGTACATATTGTAAAAAAAATTAATAGCTAACATCTAACTATAAATCTGGATTTGATTTTTCTTTTTTTTAGATTAGATTATTATTTCAGCAGGACATTGAAATTTTTTAAGATTAGAAAAAAGAAAGCTCAAACAAAGCCAAAGATATTCAAAAAAAAGTGATAAGATCCAACCTCACCTAACTCTCAATCCCATATAACCCAAATTGAAGAAATGGTTGAAAACATAAACAATTAAGGAGGAAGGATTGTAATCCTACAAGAAGAATGTTGGGAGACTATGTTATTCAATAAGGTCCAAGATATTTTCAAGCACAGTCATGCCCATTGGAACAAGATAATTAAAGATGAAGCCAACAATTTTAAGCTTGATAAGTAACCATCAATTCACAGGAATGGTTCATGAGGATCCCTATATTCACTTATCCACTTTCTGTGAATTGATAGGTACCATGGGATTTAAAGAAAGGGATTTGGAATAAATATACCTATGATTATTCCCTTTCTCATTAGCTGGAAAAGCAAAAGAGTGACTTAAATCCTACCTAATGGAAGTTGTTTGAGATTCCATGCTTTGTAAATGTTGGTGACCAAATGGAAATGAGTAAAAGGAGGCAACAAAAGTATTTGAAGAGCAAAGGAGAGGAATGGAATGGTTTTCACGGTGCGATCTTCTCAAGGAAGCAAGAAGAAGATTAGGGTGAACCTCTAAGAACCTTAGGTTTGGTCTTGAACTCTAGCAACGATTAGGGTGAGACTAAGGATAACAATGAATTTGTATTTTGACCAAGTTTTTTTACTCAAGCAAGTCTACATTTAGAAGATAAGAGGTTCCTATTTATAGGTTAAGGAAACTTGCAAGCCAAGCTTCTCAAACCTAGCTTGTGGAGCAAACTTCCCAAGGAGTAACTTGCATGGGAATCTTCATCTCGTAACCCTAACTTGCAGCCCAAGTCAGGGTTTCTAAAAGCTAGATAGTGTTTTCTCTCTTAGGTTTAGATTATGAACAGTAATGTATGCCTGACCCAAAAACAAGGCCCAAACATAAATCATATTCTACATGGCCCAAAATACAAGGCCCAACATGGATTCTAGACTTTATATACTTATTTATATGGCTAAGAGCACAAATATGCTTTAATGCATCTCTATCTTTTGCTCATCCCTTAGCCTGAACTGTGGTAGCTAGATATAGTTGGATGGTTCTCTATCAAGCCCTCCCTCTTGAAAAAGATATGACATCAAATCTACAATAGAGGCAAGGGTGCCACCTTATTTTTTGGATATTTTTCCTCTGGAATCAAATATCATCTTGTATAAAGAATCAAATAGTAAAACACATGATACTTGTTTAGAAAAATTAAAATTAAAAATACAAGTACCTTTCTTCCAAGGACTATATACCCCTTACCTGATAGGTAGAAAAAATGGACCCAAGGAGTACTGTAATTTTTATTTTTCTATCTCATGAAGTTGCGTAATCTTCTAATCATGTTTTTTTTATTACAAGCAATTCTTCACAAGTTTTATTTCTAGGGGAGTTTGTAGAAATGTATGGTTCAGCTCCAAACACAAGGTTCTCTACAATCAACTCCTCACAAAAATATTCTAAAGAAGAAGAATTAATTTCAATGTCTGGTTCAACTCCAGACAAAGAACTTTCTTCTAGTTCTTTTTCTTCTTCCGATTCCAAAATTTGATATTCACTAGGTGAAGATATATTTTCATTTAAACATTCATTACCATATGCTTTTTCTTTTATTTTATCTTTTTGAAAAAGATTTCTGTACATGGTTTTGTTATTTCTTTAGATTCTAAAATTCCTTCCGCAAGAGATGAAGATTTAGTAACATTTTATCATCATGGTCTAGTAATAATACTTTTTCATCAGGAGACATTCAAAAGATTGATGTCCTTGACCGTTCTATGTTTACTCCTAGAAGCTAAGCTAACATATTCCTTGAAAGATGAGCAAACATATTTTTTAAATCATAGATTTCACTCCTTATTTCTTGTAATTCCCTTTTCATCTTTTCTCTCCTTTTATTTATAGAAGTGTTGTGTTTACTCAGTTTATTTAAAATGATCAATCATTGTTGAATTAAAATGAAATGATTTTCACAACAAGTGTGAATTCAACCAAGAGTGATAAAATTTGTCAAAAAACTAAAATATTTCTTTTTGATGAAGTTCCTAAAAAATACAATAGGAGTGTTCTCCAAGTTCACTCCCATGAGAGCGAGGTGTGTCACGAGAATTGCTTAAGTACCAAAGCTTTCCTAGCGAGAGCTTATCGAGATAGTGCTCACTAAAGTAGTCTTAAAGAGCCTTCAAAACAATTTGGACTACACAAGTGTGTGTGAGAGAGAGATAGATGCCAAATGAAACCTAAAGACCAAAGAAAGGTCTACTAAGGAATTGAAAAGTTGTTCTAGGTGTCAGGGAGATCTAAAAGCAATCAACAAGGTATATCAATAAAGAAAAATAAAGAAAAAGAAAGAAAAGAAAAGTAATGCAAGTGATAAAACTCTAGACGAACCTTAAGTGACAGTGCAACTGTCACTTAAAGCCAATTAACATACTTCACACTAAGTAGCTTATTTACTATTACAATGTTTTTCAGTTAGATTTCCTTTGGAGCTTTTTCCCAAGTTTGCATAAAATTAAACAATGCAAGAAAAATTAAAGATACACAAAATTCCATGATACAAACTCAAGGAAAAAAATAAATTCTTGGAACTTCAAATGTGAATTCTAAGAGGCTTGTAAACTTTTGTCTTTGAAAGGAAACTTAAAAAAAAATTAAGTACTTTTCTTGAACTCCTCTTGGTCCTTGTTAGAAGGCCAAGAAAACTCAAGCTTTAGGCTCCAAGAAGTAGAAGTCAACTTGCTTCAAGCTCCTTTGTCCAGAATGCCACTCAAGAGGTTAAAGAAATGTAATTCCAGAAAAGAAAATTTGGAAAGCTAAACTTCAAAATTGGAATTAAAAAGAACAATACAGAAAGAATGCCAAGAATTTAGACAAGCAACAATTACAGGTGCAGAAAAAAAAATGGGCAAGCACACAAAAGGAAACCTACCACAAGTTTTAAAGTCGGTTAAGAAAACTAAAAAAAATATATAGTGACTGGATAGTGGCTAGCAAAAGATTTGCATAAATTTTTGTAGGTTGAATCATGAAGCCAAATTTAATCACTGCTATCCATCACAATTTGAGATATATGAATTTTTTTCGAAGAAAAACACTAAAGAAACAATTAGAAACAATTCATAGATCGCAAGTAAGTAGACACAACTAAGAGCACATATTTTCAGGAGAAATGTTCAGCATTGGTCAGCGAGCTTGGAAACATTGTATCAATTTTTCTAGAACATCTCTATTTCTCAAATTTTAACCATACATAGCTAATACCATAAGGAATGACTGTTCTAAATTTAAGGTCCAACCACGCACTAAGCAAATTTTAAGAATTGAAAAACCAAGCGAAATTTGTTCACATCAATCACCAAAAGCTCAGTCAGAGGATATGGACGTGTAAAATTTGGCAAAATTTTTGTGTAAGGAGTTTGAGTCCCAATTTTTTTTATCACAAATGCACAATACAATAAGGAAGCGCTGGTGCAAGTTTCAGGTCAAGATAAGGACTGAAAAAAATTACAACAATTTGAAAATCGAGAATAATAAATTAATAGTGCACTCAAAATATTCACGCCGAGCATCAAGGTTTTACAATTTATAACTTTTTTTCTAGTAGGAATTTTTTGCACCTTTTTAACACAATGTTCTTAACATTATAAAATATATATGTTTAAAATTTTACAACAAAATTCAACGTAAATTGAATGAGACAAATTTCGAAATCTAGTACACTTATAACTCGATGTTCCTGGAAAAGAAGCCTAAAGAGTTCAATGGAAATTAGAACAAAACTTGCAAGACATAATAGAGTGTACGTATTAGAAACTTGTTATAAACTAGAAAAAAAAATCATAGAACACAGAGCAAAAAAATCAAATGCACACAATAGCTTATAAAAAAAAATTCACACAAACATTCCATAAAAAACCTAGAAAGTCCTACCACCTCAATGAACATGACTAGAAAGGATTATAAAATTAAAATGAATAAATTTTAAACAATTTTCACCAATTAAAAGATGAAGAAAGACGCAAACAATGGAAAACACAACAACACATGCATGAATGAAGCCTACATTTTGTGGTTTTAGCTTGTTTGAAGAACAACAATTTGAACCGATTAAAACACTTAAATCCTAAATCTAATTGGTAGAAATGGAAGAAAACATGTAAGAATTGATGAAATATAACAGAAAAAAAATTTAAACGATGGAAAAGTGGTAAAACTTAGCTGGACCATGAGAAGTGCTCTTGATACCTCTCAAGGAAGCAAGAAGAAGAAGCGTTATTCTTTTAAGAACCTTAGGTTAGCTCTTGAACTCCAGCAAGGATTAGAGTTAGACTGAGGAGAATAATGAATTTGTATTTTGACATAGTTTCTTTACTCAAGCAAGTCTACATTTACAAAAGAAAAGGGGTTATGAGCTAAGGAAACTTGCAAGCCAAGCTTCTCAAACCTAGCTTGTGGAGCAAACTTTCCAAGGAGTAACTTGCATGGGAAGCTTCATCTCCTAACACTAACTTGCAACCCAAGTTAGGGTTTCTAGAAGCTAGATGACCACTTCTTTCTCTTAGGTTTAGACTATGAACCCTAATCTACACTTGGCCTAAATACAAGGCCCAAACAAAAATCTTATTCTACTAGGCCCAAAATATGAGGTCCAAAATAGATTCTAGACTTTATACACTTATTTATAAGAGAACAAATATGCCTCAATGCAAATCTATTTCCCAACTAAGTATCTTTCACAATTTTCTACGACCTGAAACAAAAATGATCATATATGCAGCAATTGGAGGAACCATGATGATTGTAGATGCGAAGCAAGCAACAAAATTCATAGATGTTTTGAATTCAATAGATTATCAAGCACACCATGATATATCTATTAGAAACAAGAAATGAGTGTTGAAATTAGACACAACTGACACTTTTTTACGCAAAATAAGATCCTAACCTAGTAGATTGAAGCCTTAGCAAAGCAAATGTCAAAGGTGCCTTAATAACTACATTCCATCAACACTCCCTAACATTCTAATTAGCTAAGGATATGTGATAACTTTGGGGAAAATAAATTCCCAAGTTCTTGTGACCCCACAACATTAGAGGAAATTCAGTATCTAAATAATCAAGGAAGGCACGGTTGGAGGAATAATTCAAACCAGAACTATAGATGGAAACAAAATGTTTCCTCCAACAATAACCAATCCCACCTACCACATCAACAACAATGTTATCCTTCACTCCATGAAAAAACATCAAAGTTAGAGGATATGATGGAAAATTTATCCAGGTCTCCTTGATGAATAAGAAATATACTGAAGCTTCCATCAAGAACATGTAAACAAGATCCTTCTCCTTCCTTGGTATGGGTTGTATCTTTTCATTGTGGTCCTCCCTTGTATCTCCTATTCTTATATATTTTTTTCTTTTTCAATTTTTTTCTCAGATAAAACCTCCTCCCTTAAGTTTAGATGGTTGGAGTTTTGTCTCTCAATCTCCATACCCCTAGGTACTAGGACATTCCATTGTTCTCTAGGTTTATACACAAATTTATCCTGTGTATTGGTCATAATCCTCTATCTTGATATTCTGATAATTGCTTGGCCGACTTTCCCACTTATAGCAACTATTCAATAGAGAGCTTTGATCTTCTAACACATTCAATGTTTGACAACATTTAACACTTTTTGTGTAACATCATCTTTCACCTTTCAAAACAACTTCTAACATTTGGTTTCTTCTCATTGTTTAACGTAATTAACTTTTTGACAGTTTCTATTTTTCGAGCAATGTCTACCATGCCTAAAGCAATATGTCATATTCAATATTCACAACATCTATCGTGTGATATGTTCTTTGTGAAGTCTAAAATCTTTTTGCGAAACATCGTCTGATATGTTCAACTTTGAACGTCTAACAGTTCTTTATCTTAGTTTGCATGCTTAGTAGCTTTGTTAGAAGTCTTAAAACATCTTATAATATTTGTTATCATCAAAACTTATAGGCTCTCATACCATGAGACCATCTAATGGGTATTAGACCGTCTAGTGGTTCTGGACTGTCTAACATCTTAACACAAATGTTTTTAGTCTTTTAGATCACTCCCTTTATTCACCACACACCCTTAGTCATGAGTAACAACATTTCAAAAATTACTCGTCTTTAGCCAAAAGTGTATGAGTTTCAAATAATACTCTAAGTTTCTTAGCTAGGAGTGGTTGTTTTGTAAACAATACTCATGTTTAAAACTCCTTTTATTCACCAAACCCTTAGTCAGGAGTAACAACATTCCAAACAATGCTCATTTTTAACCAAGAGTGTCTGAGTTGCTTAGCTATGAGTGGTTGTTTTGCAAACAATACTTATGTTTATCCAAGAGTGTTTGGGTTCCAATAAATAATTTAGGTTGTCTAATTAGAAGTGATTGTGTTAGATATTATACTTGAATTTTTAATTAGGACTAGTTGTGTGTTAAAACAATAGTTGAGTTATTTTAACCAGAGTAGTTGAAGTTCAAATAATACTCGATTGTATCTTTGTAGAGTTTGTCTGCTTAGTAAAACTTCACCGTGTTGGTCTAGAATTAGACGTAGTTTATATATACAAATGAACCACTGTAAAAACTCGTAGTATAAATCCTTCTTGTCTTTAATCTCTTATATATTGCATGTTATAAAACTAAATTAACTTAGGAATGAGATTTTAAAACTAAGTTTTTTGAAAAAGTTTTGACAATTCGTTTATGTAAGAAATAATATTATAAGTTAAAGAAGGGGTGAATTGAACTTTTAAACCCTTTTCCAAAAATTAAAAAATTATAATATTTATTTATTGAATCAACAGATTGAAAGTTTCAAGGATAACCTTTCAAAAGATTGATTTACTAAAAAACAATTGATGATCGCTTATTAATGAAAATATTAAAAGATCAAGCGATGGCAGAGCCCCCCAGTAAAAGACCAACCACTAGGACAATGACCAGAAGCATACAAGAAGAGTGGGACTCAACTACCCCAAGCAAATATATACTCTTATACACGTTTGAAGGAGACATAACCTAGTAGTATAAGTTAGAATAAGATTTAAATTTCTTATTAAAAACTAGTATAAATGTTTTACTTGTATTTTGCCTTAAATACATTAGGGTCATAATTAGGGTATTTAAAACTACCTAGGGTTTAATTGGGCTCAATTATGACCCCTCTTAAACCCTAGGCCAGTGACATATGAGACCTTGCACGCCTAAGTTAAGCACATTGATCACATTGCCTTCACGCTTTCCATGTGACTTGTTTTAGGTGCCTAATTCAAATTCAAAACTCCCACAATTTCCTTTGTATTTTGGCTGTACCTTATACTTATTGTTGGGTTTATTAATGTCTAAGTTCTAGAGGGGGGTGAATTGGACTTATAAAATTTTCACAAAGAAAACTGTTTAATAAAACCTAATAAAAAAGAACAAATTGATTTGCGGAAAAACTGATTTATTTTTTGTTTCTAAGAAGCAGTTTCAAAAATATAACAGATTGATTTTAAAAACAATAGATTTAATTTTTTACTTAACAGTTCTAAACAAACTCAGATTAAAACAGTTCAGTAACAAAGATATTAAGAGCATACCTTAATTCTAGAACGCAATTTTCAAAACCTTTGAAAGTACTTTCAAAAAGATATAGTCTTGAACAATATTACTTAATAGAATCATAAAACCAGTATTATTCAATCAAACTGGATAGATGCTTGAATTTTAAGAATGATTAAATCCTAATTAAAATCTTGAAATACAAAATATGAGTTAACCCACCAACAGTTAAAACAACAAATTCAATTTAGAAACAACATATTTATTTTCTTACAGTTTTCCAGATTTTAGATATAAAACAGTGATCAAGAAGAGAGAAAGGCACACACAATTTTATACTCCTTCACTTAATAAGAGCTGCATCCAGTCTCACCTTATACCAAGATGGATTCCACTAAAGCAAAGCAATCTTTACAAAAACCTTAGTTCTTGAACCCTTTAAGAACAAAGATTACAAGTTGAAAAACTCTATTTCAACAGCATACTAACTTCTAGAAACCCTATCAAGAAGTACAAACACAAACACTTTTACAAAAGAAAAGTATATGAAGGAAAACACCTTGATTGTAGATACCAGAGTTCAAAAACAGGACCCTCGCAACTGCAGAACTTGACAGAACCTTGAATCTTTCGCCAAAGGCGCCAACATAAGAGCACTTGAATTTTTTAATAAAAACTTTTAAAAACTGAAACTCACTTTAAAATTCAAATAAAACTTGAAAACTATATGCAAATTGTGATTGCAAGGTGTGTTTTTATCTGAAATCAACCTTCCGTTTTATAGGTTTCAGATCCAAATTGAATTTCAAAAATTAGTTAAGCATTATTATAAAAATAACAGATTGAAGTTCAAAAGAACAAATTGTTTTTTTAAAATAATTTTGATGGTAACAAAACCACTTTTAGATCAGTTCATATCGATAACTGTGAACAAAATTGACTTTTGAGTTAAAACGAAATTTTGAAAAAAACTTAACAGTTTTGCACCAGTACAAAAACAAAAATCAATTGTTTCGTACAACAACGGATTAAAATTTGAACAGTAAATCAGTTCTTGAAAAACTTTAAACATATTTTTTAGAATACTTTTTAGCCCTTGTGTTTGAGCTTATTACTCTGGCTTTGAGATATAAGGTAGATTCATAGTGAAAAAGGCTATTTAACAACTTCTAACCTAATAAGGACCATGAATTACAATGTACATAAACCTTCAAGCAGAATTTCTTCATCAAACACTTCCGTATCTAAGTTGAGTAGAGTCTTCAACTATCTTCAACAATCTCTCCCTGTTTGATGGAGACAAATCCCCATTGCATTGAAGGAAAACTTATGATCAACTCTATAGCTTCTGCATTTGGACAAAAACATATAAGAGTTTGCACAAAAATATGCACCTACATAAAAAATAACATAACAGAACGTGCGTAATACCTGCACCTAAACTTATTCTCCCCCTTTGTTTTCATAAAAATGTGTTGGTGAACATAGAAAAATACAAGCAAACAGTAATCATACAAGCATAATTATTCAGAGAAAGTTTAAAAGTGCCTAAGTACATTATAGTCCATGTGATAAAGAACTTGCCTTTTAAAGTTGGATAAAGGTTCACCACAATACTTAGGTTCATGGTATGCAACAAGGGCATTCATGTCATTTACAGTAAACTCCTCTTTCATGGAAGGGGTTGGTGAATGCATCCTGTGAGGTGATGAGTTACGCATCTCATAACAAGATGCCTCAGCAGCTTCCACTGTCTCATCTTCTGCATGTGGAGCATCATCATCTTCATCTACATGGCCACAGTTTGATCCTTCATGTTCCATTCTTGGAACAACATTCCTCCTATGTACCCATGCGTTTTCCTGCTTTTGAAAACCCATCTTGGTGAGAGTGGCATTGTCTATCTCAATCGCGACCTTGATAGTCTCATTTCTCTCATTGGTGGTGTTAACCTCAAAATAATCTATTAGTTTGGAGACAAAAATAGCATATGGGAATTTATAATTTGTGAGGCTTTTGGATTTCAGCATGTGTTTTACGATGATGCTAACCCAGTTAATTTTAATTCTATTTATTATACGATAAAGTAGAATTAAATCCTTTTCATGAAGAACAACATGGTTACTACCTCGGGGTGTGAGTTTCCAAGCGATGATCTAAGACAGGATGTGAGGGGTTAAATTCAGATTACCTGCATGAAACAGATTCGTAGGCTGAGCTGGATTCCTTACACAACTTTGTAGAACTAGATTTTGTTGAATTCCTGAATTCCAGCTATTTTCGTTTGCTCACCTTCAGTCCTGAATATTTTTTCCCAAAAAGTATGGATATATATATATATATATATATATATATTTCTAGTCCTCGGGCATCGTTGACCACTAGTAATGTTGGGGGCATGTAAGCGGGGTCCCCCGAGCGGTGTAGGTGAGTGTCTCGCGAGGCACGTGCGCCAAGAAACCAAAGAGTGGTCAAACATCGGTCACCAGGATGTACCGACGTGCCACTAGGCACTGTGGAGAGGTCGGACATCGGGGACTCGAACAACAGATTTGGGCCACAAGAGGTGGATCCCAGACCACATACCAATTATCAGTAAGGGAAAAGCCTAGGTCAAGAGAGTCCATGCGTGCAGAGTGGATGACGCGTTCAGGCATAACACAAGTATAAAGCCACTGGAAAGGATACGACCTGTGAGGGTCACGTTCCAGCGGTGAGTTGCATGCATGGCACGTGAACAGCAAGGGCGCTCCCAAGAAGGGTGGCCTATTTTGGGTAACGGAAACAGTGGAAACCCTAGGCTATATAAAGGGAAGTAACAAACTTAGTAAGGTACACTATTCATTTTGCGTCGCTTAACACACACGGTTACATAGAGCTTTACGCTTAACAATTTTGGTGTTTCCTAGCCTTAAGATTGACTTGAGCGTCGGAGTGCAAATGACCTCTAGGGCACCCTTTGTCTTTGTGTTTTCAGGTGTTCAATCGGAAGGAAATTACGAGTGAACGCAAGGATTCTTTGGCGTGAGATTGTCGTAGACGCACGAAGACGTTTTCGGTCAACCGACAGGAATATTTGGCGCCCATCGTGGGGCCCGATCCAAAACATTGTCCCACCAGCAAGAACTAGAAAGACGAGACGATGAGAAATATGAGGAAGGGATCTATTGCACCAAACGGGGGCGAAAGCCTCACCCTGTAACAGGTTATGGAAACAATGCAGGCCCTTCAAGAAGAAGTGGCTGCGTCGAGAGCAAACCAAGAACGCATCCAGGCTGATTTGGCTACGTCGCGGGCAAAAAACGAAGAACTGTGTCGATCGAATGCGGAATTGCGCAGGGATCTGCAAAATCAAGCAGGCATAAGTGAGGAGGAAGATCAAAAACCTGCGATGCCGCCCAGGGAGTTCCCGATGCCATTCTTGCAAGAGATCATGGATGCCGTGATACCAGCCACGTTTGTAGGGCCCACATATGAGCACCCTGGTGGGAACAACGATGGATTGGTTCATCAGCCTCCTTGATGGCCACGTAATGTCGTTCACACAACTCACTAAGTTGTCCAGAGCACAGTACATCGCGAATCGGGCCCCTCCACCCATCTCTTAAGATCTCTTTGACATAAGACAATATCAGGGGGAGTCCCTAAAGGAGTTCCTTCACTATTTCGGAGCACTGGTGGTGAGGTTGAACACCAAGGACGAAACGATGATGGTGCACGCGTTCAGAAAGGGCATTGTGCCAGGGCCCTTCAGCGAATCACTCATCAGAAACCGCCCCAAAACTTTCGCTGAGATAAGGCGTCGCGCGGTGCATCATATTGCAGCGGAAGAGGAGGTTAACGAGAAGCGCAAGTGTGTGGTTCCCACACGCCCGCATGCATTAGGTCTACCTCAAACCCTAAGGGTGCATGAGGCAATGACATAGAAGAAAGCCCTCACGAAGCAACAACCGTATCAACCAAGAAAGCCTTAAACCAGGGGGCGTGAAAGGGAGAACGTGCCACCAAGGCATGACTTCGTGGTAGAGTTGAAGGACCCCAGCGCTATCCCCAACATAGCAAAAAGGCTGAAGATACACCCTAAGATTGACAAGAAGCTCAGGCCCAACAAGAATGCCTGGTGTGAGTTCCACTAAGCGTTCGGCCACCCCATACGCAACTGTTTGGCGCTAGGGCACCAGCTAGATGAGTTGGTGAAGAACGGGCTCCTGAGGGATTACTTGCAGGGAAAGCAAGGCGCCGACGACGTGGCAGTGACAGGGGGTGACCAGGGGCATGAAGTCCCCGTGCATGGTGAGATTCACACCTTTGCGGGAGGTTTTTCAGGAGGAGGTTGCACCGCTTCTTAGCAGAAGAAGTACGCGCAGGCGATGATGTCGATAGAAGCACAAATGGCAGACGATGCTTTTGATGTCGACCTTGTCTTCACCAAAGCCGACCTTCATGACGTTGTTCCCCATGACAACGATCCGGTGGTAATCTCAGTAGTAACCGTTGGGAGGAAGGTTCACCGTGTACAGGTAGATCAAGGAAGCTTGACAGACATAATGTTCTGGACGACTTTCAACAAGCTGCAGTTGTCTCCTAACATGTTAAGGCCTTGCATTGGCTGCCTATACAGATTCGCGGGAGACCAGGTGGAGGTGTGTGGACATTTAGAGCTGAAAACTACCTTCACGGATGGTAACGTGTCTCATACGGAGAACATCAGGTATCTCGTCGTCAATGCCCCTTCCGCTTATAACATGTTGTTGGGTAGACCTACGCTGAATAGGTTGGGGGCGGTGCCGTCAACGAGGCACATGAAGATGAAGCTTCATGACTTGGCGAGAAAAGTGATTTCCATCAAGTCACACCAGAAGGAGGCCAAGAGGTGTTATGAAAACAGCCTCAAATCGAAGAGAGGGGTATTCATGGTCACTACGCGCCCACCGCACTCAGAGGAGGTTGCCCAGCCCGAGATCAATCACACCAAAATCGCCCGGGCCGAAGCAGAGATTGCCCGTTCAAAGATCGCCCGGGAGAGCCGACCTGAGCTGGTTGGCGATGCAGGGAAAAGAGAGATTGGAGGAAAGGTCTCCAAGCTTGGCAGCACCCTCGACCAAACGGTGCAGGATCGGAGTGCCAAGGTTTGACCTGTCCACCAGGGGGCAAAGGAACGACACCTAGCTGACTTAGAAGAGCTATTTACGATGATAGCTAAGTGCAGGCTGAAGCTGGACCCCGAGAAGCGTGTGTTCGAAATAGAAGCAGGGAAGTTTCTAGGTTTCTTGCTCACAGAGCGTGGTATGGAAGCGAACCCAGAAAGGTGTGTACTGACGAGGCGCATGGCTGTCCCGTCTGGATTTGCGTCAGCCGGAGGAGACACGAGCCTCCCTTACCAAGAGTGTAAAGAGGCGTTCATCAGGATGAAGGAGAACATAGCCGGCCCTCTAGTCCTGTGCAAACTACAGCCAAGCACACCACTTAGCCTGTATTTAGCGGTGACCGACCAAATGATTAGTTCAGTCCTTGTTCAAGAACAGGACCAGTTTAAGAAACTCATATACTTTGTGAGTAAAGTATGGCAAGGGCCTGAGGAAAGATACCAGGTACTACAGAAGGCGGCCTTGGTGGTCCCACGTCAGCTCTCCCCCATGTGGACTGGTTCTTTCAGAGTGACAGAGGTCCTTGGGGACAAAACGTACAGACTTGAGACGCTGGAAGGAGGTGCGATTCCTCGCATATGGAATGCGGTCAACTTCAAGTTTTCTTTCAGTTAAGCAATAACATTGTACATTGTATTAGGGGACACTATTTTCCTTATAAGGGTTTTTTAATGAGGTCACCAAATAAATTTTGATTGAAATATTTTCTCGAGTTTTGTACAATGCAGTTAACAACTTGTTTCCCTTGTGTTAGAGGTCTCGTAAGTGGAAGGGTAGGTTCGTAGAAAACGCCTCCCCCCTTAAGTGAGAACACCAAGGTTGAACGAAATAGTTCACAAGAAAAATCCTCCTTGTCCTTGAGCAAAGCCGAGGTTAGTTAAGAACTTGTTTCCCTTGCGTTAGAGGTCTCGTGAGTGGAAGGGTAGGTTCATAGACAATGCCTCCACCATCGAGTGAGAACGCTAAGGTTGAACGAAAGAGTTCAGCAGATAAATCCTCCTCGCCCTTGAGCGAAGCCGAGGTCAGTTAAGAACTTGTTCCCTTGCGTTAGAGGTCTCATGAGTGGAAGGGTAGGTTCGTAGAGAACGTCTCCCCCCTCGAGTGAGAACGCCAAGGTTGAAGGAAATAGTTCACCAGATAAATCCTCCTTGCCCTTGAGCGTAGCTGAGGTCAGTTAAGAACTTGTTTCCCTTGCGTTAGAGCTCTCGTGAGTGGAAGGGTAGGTTCGTAGAGAACGCCTCCCCCCTGGAGTGAGAACGCCAAGGTTGAACGAAATAGTTCACCAGATAAATCCTCCTCGCCTTTGAGCGAAGCCGAGGTCAGTTAAGAACTTGTTTCCCTTGCGTTAGAGCTCTCGTGAGTGGAAGGGTAGGTTCGTAGAGAACGCCTCCCCCCTCGAGTGAGAACGCCAAGGTTGAACGAAATAGTTCACCAGATAAATCCTCCTCGCCTTTGAGCGAAGCCGAGGTCAGTTAAGAACTTGTTTCCCTTGCGTTAGAGGTATCGTGAGTGGAAGGGTAGGTTCGTAGAGAACGCCTCCCCCCTGGAGTGAGAACACCAAGGTTGAACGAAATAGTTCACCAGATAAATCCTCCTCGCCCTTGATCGAAGTCGAGGTCAGTTAAGAACTTGTTTCCCTTGCATTAGAGGTGTCGTGAGTGGAAGGTAGTTTCGTAGAGAACGCCTCCCCCCTCGATTGAGAACGCCAAGGCGGAATGACCGAGTTCACAGCTAAACACCCCTTTAGCTTTATACAGCAAGGGCAGGGTACCAAAGGCGCTAGTAGAATCATCACGGTGCTAGGCACCACAAGTTAACAGTTGAGTAAGATAAAAAAGCATTTTTTAGTCAAAACAAGATCAAGGAAGTTAAAGCAGCTAAGCATCCGAGCAAGTAAGTTACAAGCGAATAATAGAAACTGTTCATTTGGTAACCAAGTACAAGCTAAGAAGGAGGAGCCCTTGGAATGATCTGCCCGTCTATAACACGGTTTGAGGGTGCGAAAGGTGAGGCGTTCATCTCGGGGTGCGCGCAGGCAACCTGAGCAAGGGCGTCCTCGAACCCCGCATCATAGGCATCAACAACATCCTCGGTCAGCTTAGCCTCAGCTTTTTTGAACCTCTTGGCTTATTGAAGGAGCTCGGCCTCTACACGACCCAACTGCACTTCTTGATTGGTGGACCTATCTTCAAGCGTCGCCATCTTGGCTTTAGATGCCTCAGCCGCCTCTTCCAACTCGATGGCCCGGGTTCACAGGGGCAGGATTTTAGCCTCTAGCTCGACAACCTCTTGGCTCTTGTCATGAAGTCGTTTGGAGAGGTCCTTTTCAGCTTGGCGAAGGCTAGTCAACTCCTGCTTCAGGGCAGTCTCGCGGGTAGCGAACGCTCGGGCCAGCAGGTTCGTTTCCTCCTTAGCTTTGGTCTCTATCAGTGTCACCCTCGCCTCAGTCTTAGTTATGAGGGCGTTGGATTGAGCAAGGAGAGCGCCAAATTTGAGACCCAACCTTTCCCTCGCCGCGGTCTGATTTGAGTCCTCCGTCACCTCTAGTTGTAAGCCTTTGAGGGCATGTTGCAGGATAGTGGGCAGTTCGGGGGCGGATGGGGCTGTAGGGGCATTCTCACCGCCATCTTCAAGCGCGAAGAGGCCAGGGGGCGATGAAGCATTGGGCGTTTGGTCTCAGAGCGATGTCGAGCAACCAGTAGTGGAGGATTGGGAGGCCGTCGCCGTCGTAGGCCTAAGCCTCTTGAAGACCGGCCCCTCAACAGAGTCCTCATCAGATTCGATCTCCACTACCCTTCTCTCACAAGGAGGCGGAGCGAGTGATACTTGGGCGGCGGCAAGAATGACCATGACAATAGGAGTGCAAGGAGTAGGGGAGGGTGCAACAGTGGCAGGGACAAGGGTGTGAGGAGCAGAGGTGCCCACAGCCTCAGACACCCTTTGACAGCGAGTAAGGGCGTCAGCCAGCTTGGCCCGTTTTTCCTCATTCAGCACCATACCTATGTCCAAAATTTAGAATACAAGAGGTTAGGAAGGAATCCGGAACATGGGGGTAAACATACAAATGTAAAGAGGCACAATGTACAAGCATAATAGTATGGTAATAGGCACAACCAAGCAAGACAGGGTGAAGATGATACCAATGTAGCCCTTGAGGGCCTCCACATCATACTCATGCTTGATCAGTTGGACAGTGTTGAACACCGCCCCCAGGCTAGCAAGGACTTGGTAGAATTGTTGGAACAACGTGAGGAGAACTCTCCCTGCCACACCATTGAAACTCACCCAGAGATTCTTCCCTGGACTTTTAGCCTTGAAAAAATGGAGGAAGACATACACAGAGGGAGGATGCCCAAAGTGGTTGCACAAAATTGAGAAGGCTTTCACGAAGGCCCAGCTGTTGGGATGCAGTTGGGCGGGGGCCACGTTGATTTTTGTCAACAATGCCCTCTCGAAACCAGTAAGGGGGAGACGTAGCTTAGTTCGTTTGAAGACAATTTGGTACAGGAAAAAGTAAGGCTCTCCATTGTTAGTCCGTTCATCGGAGCACACTGGTTCTCCTTAGCGCAGGGTCAAGCAAAAACATAAGCGTCGCTCTCACGCCCGAAGACACTCCCTACACAGTCAGGCTCTCCGTCCCTGTGTTTCCTCACATCCTCGCTAGATGTGAGGGTAGAGGTCTCGGTGAGAAGCTCCGTAGAGGCCCAGGGGTATAAGGCTTTGTAATCTACCTGGGGTGGAGGGTTGGATGTCGTTTTCGTTCGAGCCATGTCTAAGAAAGCGAAAACAAGAAAAAGAAGGAAACGAAGGTTCAGAAAGGGACTATGGCGTAACTCAGTGAAAACCCAGAAAAACCGCACACTCAAAGAAAACCCGAAAGAACAAAGGAACGGAGAGCAATAGAGAGAGCTTAAATGCAAGGAGTTTAAACAGTCCCAGGCAGTTATCAAGCATCGAAATCGATAAATAAGGGCGATCAATGGGTAAATTGCGTACCTTTTGATCAAGTAGGATGAAAGTCCTGGAATTTGTAGAGGGAAACGCGAGAGCGCTCGAGGAAGAAGACGAAGCAATCAAGGGTGGTTCAGAGAATGACGGAATAGTGATTGGAAACACGTGTTTTCAAATACTTAATGTAAACTAAGAAGCGCAAGCGACGTTAAGCCCTGGCTGTTGATCAAAACACGTGTAAACAGTTAAAACATGCTCATAGAGGCTTCACTTCGGCGGGCTATTCATGTCCTGTCATACAGAGCCACGTAGGTCACCAAGGGCGAGAACTTAGTCTCTTCGCTGAACAAGTTACAGCTCGAGATTGAGGGGCTTGTGTACCGACCAGTCCTCGGGCGTCATTGGCCACTGGTAATGTTGGGGGCACGTAAGCGGGGTCCCACGAGCGGCGTAGGTCAGTGTCTCGCGAGGCACGTGCGCCATGGAACCAAAGAGTGGTCAAACATTGGTCACCAGGATGTACCGACGTGCCACTAGGCAGTGTGGAGAGGTCAGACATCGGGCGCTCGAACAACAGAGCTGGGCCACGAGAGGTGGATCCCAGACCATATACCAGTTATCAGTAAGGGAGAAGCCTAGGTCACGAGAGTCCATGCCTGTGGAGTGGATGACACATTCAGGCGTAACACAAGTATAGAGCCACTGGAAAGGAGACGACCTGTGAGAGTCACGTTCCAGCAATGAGCTGCATGCATGGCACCTGAAGAGGTAGGGCACTCCCAAGATGGGTGGCCACAGAGATCAGGTGCACGAGGAGGAATCCAGGTGGTCATCCTGTCAGAAGTTGCACAACAGTTAAGGAACCCCACGCGCTAGGTTATCCTAAGAGTGGGTAACAGTGGCGCTGGGGCCCACCCCCTCAGGAAGCCTATTTTGGGTAACGAAAACAGTGGAAACCCTAGGCTATATAAAGGGAAGTAACAAAATTAGTAAGGTACGCTATTCATTTTGCGTCGCTTAACACACACGGTTACACAAAGCTTTACGCTTAACAGTTTTGTTGTTTCATAGCCCTAAGATTGACTTGAGCGTCGGAGTGCAAATGGCTTCTAGGGTGCCCTTTGTCTTTGTGTTTTCAGGTGTTCAATTGGAAGGAAAGCACGAGTGAACGCAGGGATTCTTGGGCCTGAGATTTTCGTAGACGCACGAAGACGTTTTCGGTCAACCGGCAGGAACACTAGTCATTTAAGAAAATGTTTCAGCCTTTGATGTTTAAGGATAGATCTTGGTTCTTTCAAATTTTCACCTTTCAGCCAAAAAAATCCAACACCATTGGAACATTGATTTTCTTCCTGCTCATCTCGTGGATGAAGGTTGTCATGGCTTTTGTATCTCTTGCAAGCCAATTCTCAAGCACTCCATGGTTGCTACTAGGTTGCTCTCGGGCTCTTCTCTTTTTATGTGAGAAGGGTGCCATTTTGGTATTGCTTTAATTGTGAAGAATGAAGAGAAAATAAAAAGATCTAGAGACTGTGTTAGAGAAGGAACCAATTATCATAGTAATATCAATTTACTAGTGATAGAGAAACACAAAGTGAAAGTGTAACCTAGACAGTTTTTAGAGAAGTGTCGGTATGTGTAGGTCACACTTGATTCAAACACAAATTTATATAAATGGAAATAGGTTTAGAAGATGGAGTGTAAGATTAGAGAAAATATTTTGAAAACTAATTTTGTACAGATATTCAGTGTGTAGCAAAATTCAGTTTTAGTTAAAGCAAGAATCTTTTGGAAATCGATTTTCAAATTGAATTTTCATGACCCTATCAATGCATCTTTTTAGTTAAGATTGCCTAGACAGTGTAGTCATCAATCTACTAGTTAATAATCGCTCATTAATATCAGTTAATGGTCAAAAGAAAAACAAATTGTTTCTCTTTCCTAGTCATACAAGTGATTTTGAACCAGAAAAAAAAAACACGTTTAACAAAGAAACAACATGTTATAATTTTACTGCAAAGAGCAATTCATGCTTATTATGCCTAATTTGTTTCACAAAAAGTTAAACCTATCTTTAGCAAGAGGTTTTGTCAAAAGATCAGTTAGTTGCAGTTCAGTTCCAATCAATTTAATTTCACAATTCCCATTGCCAATATGTTCACATAGAAAATGGTGTCTTATCTCAATATGCTTAGTTCTATAATGCATAACAGAATTTTTAGTCAAGTTAATGGCACTAGTGTTATCACATAAGAGAGGTATTCTACTTAACACATACCAAAGTCACTTAGCTGTTGTTTTAACCATAGAGTTTGAGCACAACAACTTCCTACTGGAATGTATTATGCCTCTACTGTGAAAAGAGCAACACACACTTGTTTTTTACAGTGCCAAGAGATTAAGCTTGACCCAAACATATGGCAAGTTTTACTTGAGCTTTTCCTGTCTATTTCTCAACCTGCAAAATCTCAATAAAAAAAGCCAGTTAAATTTAAGGATACAATTACATGGATACCATAGGCCAACTTCTTCGATTACTTGTAAGTATTTCATAATCTTGTTAGCAACATTAAAATATGATTTCTTGGGAGAAGATTGAAACCTGACACACATACACACAACAAACATGATATAAGGTCTACTAGCTATTAGATACAATAAATAACCTATTAAACCTCTGTATTTGGTTTGATCAACAGGTTTTCCAATAGGGTCTTGATCAAGGTGACAACTTGTAAAAATGGGTGTGATGATTGCCATGAACTGATCCATCTCAAACTTTCTCAGCAGATCTTTGCAATATTTAGCTTCATTTATAAAGATCCCATCTTTTAGTTGTTTGACTTGTAGACCAAGGGAATAATTCAGCTCCCCCATCATAGACATCTCAAATTCACTCTTCATAACCTCTACAAATGCTTCACATAAACCTTCATTTGTAGAACCGAAAATGATATCATCCACATATACTTGTACACGTATAATGTATTCACCCTTTTTCTTAATGAACATGTCTTGTCGAATGTACCACGACTATAGCCTTGAGACAGTAGAAAATTAGTCAATCTTTCATATCATTGCCTTGGAGCTTTTTTGAGTCCATAGATAGCCTTTTTGAGCTTGAATACATGATCAGGAAATTTGTAATCCTCATATCCTGGGGAAGTCTGACAGCTTTAAGCCTTGCCACTGGTGCATATGTTTCATCATAATCGATTCCCTCTTCCTGGTTGTAACCCTTGGCTACCAGCCTTGCTTTGTTTCTTGTAATAATTCCATGTTCATCCATCTTGTTTCTGTATACCCACTTAGTTTGTACAACATTCATCTCAGATGTTCTTGGAACTAGAGACCATACCTCATTTGTTGTAAACTTATTCAACTTTTCTTGCATAACCAAGATCCAATTGTTGTCTTGTAGAGCTTCATTCAGATTTTTAGGTTCCACTTGTGAAGCAAATGTCATTGTTTTACACAAGTTGTTAAGAGACTTTTTGATAGAGACCTGTCCCGATCAGTCCTCGGTCATCGACTCAGAGGCTGACCTTAAACATCACGCATTGATGCTTGGTAATGGAAGGGGCCACGTGAGGTGGGCCCTAGACGCGCCTACCAGGGGTTTGATTAGTCTCTGAGATTGCTATCCTAAGCCCGATGTTGGAGATCGATATCGAACCTCACCAGTGGAGGGAGAAGATTGGATATCGGTTATCAGGACATTGTAAAGGGCTATGTAAGGTGGGCCCTAGAGTTTTGTTAAGATAACTGTTAAAGACAAGATATATGTGAAAAGCCTAGATCACGAGGGATCCATGCACGTGGTGTGTATGACGCATGAAGGTGAACATGTATGGATAATCCTAGGGGGCGTTAAGGCCCATTAGGGTTAGGGTTTCCAAGGAAGCTGCATGCATGGCACATGAACACTTAGGGCACCCATGAAGCAGATGGCGCGAGAGAATAGGTGCACAAGTTAGTACCCAAGTGGCCACTCAGTCATTCGTTACACTCCAGTTAAGGGAAGTCCATGTGCCATATACGCTAAGATTCTATGAATAGCAGCGCAAGGACATTTTCCAAGGAACTTAGTCAAGGGAAACAACGCAAGGGTAAACCCTAGTTTCAGCCTATATAAAGGGTGCCAAGAACCCTAGTAAGGTACGCAGATTTTATGACTGAAGCTAATATACACACTTGGTGTTTCTTTGCCCTAATACTGACTTGAGTGTCAGAGTGCAAACGGCCGCTAGGGTGCCCCTTTGTTTTTTGCAGATGAGGGGTTTCTTGAACAAGAAGGCACGATTCTCAAGCAATATCGAAGGGTTGTAGCAGTTTTTAGAGTCAACCGACAGGAACATTTTGTCGCCCACCATGGGGCCCGTTAAATCAAGGTCCCACTCGCAATCACGTTAAGAGTCTTTACCAGCACTATGAGGAGTACAAGGCAAGCAGTTGTTGGATCTGTAGGAAGGGTACCCTCCAAAGGGGACAATGTTACCACGCAACAAATATTGGATACGATGCATGCCCTCCAAGAAGAAGTAGCGACATCATGAGTGGACAACGCAGAATTGCGCAGAGGCAATGAAGAACTGCGTAGGGATCTACAACAGGTAGAGGAGCGCGCAGCGGACGAGCGTGCACCACCAGTACCATGCCGTTCTCACGAGCGATCATGAATACAACGTTACCAACAACGTCTCTACGCCCGAAAGTCTCCTTCACCGGAATAGAGGCCCTAGAGGCCATCTCACGGCGTTCCACACCCAAATGATGCTCACAGGAGGATCTGATGTTATATACTGCAAGATGCTCATGAGTACGTTGTCAGGCGCAACGTTGGAATGGTTTGTTAGCCTTCTCGACGGGCACATCACCAACTTTGACCAGTTTGCAGCGCTGTTCACGGAGCAATACCTCATTAACAAAGCCCCCACCCGACTTTCTTATGATGTTTTCGATGTCAAACAATACCAGGGGGATCCATGAAGGATTACCTGAACAAATTTGGGGTCCAAGTGGTGAGATTGAAACTCACTGATGAGGCCATGACGGTGCATGCCTTTGTCAAGGGAATGCTACCTGGGCCTTTCAATGAATCACTGCTAAGGTTCTACCTAAAAATGTTCACGGAGATTAGGTGTCGAGCGTTAGCACACATTGCCACAGATGATCGAGTAACATAGAAGCAAGGTCTCGTCGGTATTGTCCGACCTCGAGCAGTTGCCGGCCTCAGCCTATGAGGGTTCACGAGGCGACCACAGAGAAAAAGGGGGGGAAAAAAACCGTACGAATGGGCCCAGGCCGGGGCACGTGCACGAAGGGATTCTCCCCTAAAACATAATTTCCGAGTGGAGCTCAAGGAGTTGATCGCTATCCCAAACATAGCGGCAAGACTGAAGGTATCAGCGAAGACCGATAGGAAGATGGGGCCCAACAAGAACGCTTGGTGTGAGTTCCACTAGGCCAATGGCCACTACATACGTAATTGCTTGGCCTTGGTGCATCAACTAGATGAACTGGTGAAGAGCGGTTTCTTGAAAGATTACCTTCAAAAGCCGCAGGACGACCAGGCGTTGGTAGCTGCAAGGGCGGATCAGGGGCACGAGGTGCCTATCCACGGGGAGATAAACACTATCTCGGGAGGGTTCTCGGGAGGAGGGTGCACTGCCTTCCAGATAAAGAAGTACGCACGAGGGGTAATGGCAGTGAAGGTACAACAGGCGGACCTGATCCCCGACGTCGACCTCACCTTCACGAAGGCTGATCTCCGGGATATCGTACCTCACGATAATGATCCGGAGGTAATTTCACTGGTTAAAGTAGGGAGAAGGGTGCACCGTGTCCTCATAGACCAAAGAAGTTTTGCAGATGTGATGTTCTTGACGACCTTCAACTAGTTACAGTTGTCCATGGACCAGTTAAGGCCCTACACCGGATGTTTGTATGGTTTTGCAGGGGACGAGGTGGAGGTTCGTGGGCACATCGAGTTGAGGACAACATTTACGGATAGCGCGTCTTCGTGCACTACTAGCATCAGGTACCTCGTTGTTAACGCTCCCTCAGCTTATAACATACTGTTAGGAAGACCAGCTTTAAACAGGTTGGGAGCTGTTCCCTCCACAAGGCACATGAAGATGAAATTGCCTTCCCTTGAGGGGTAGTGATCACCATCAAATCTGACTAGAAAGAGGCGAAGAGGTGCTATGAAAACAGCCTCAAGACGAAGTGAGGGGTGTTTTTTGTTACTACCAGGCCACCAAGGGAAGACGGAGTGACCCACAAAAAGATCACCCGAGAAAACTGACCCGAGCCCACGAGAGGTGTGGTGGAGAAGGAGATCGGTGGGAAGATGTTCAAACTTGGGCAGTCCTTGAGCAAGGAGTCACAGGAGTAGGTTGTTGAGGTCATAGCGCGACACCTCGACGCGTTCGCGTGGATCGCCGCCGACATGCCCGAAATTGACCCTGATTTCCTGTGTCATCGTCTCACCATGGACCCCAAGGTATGACCTGTCCGCCAGAGAAGGCGAAAGTTCAACAAAGAAAAGCGTCAGGTCATACGGGAAGAAACGGAGAAGCTACTAAAGGCTGGCCACATCAGGGAAATCCAGTATCCCGAGTGACTAGCCAACGTGGTACTAGTAAAGAAAGTCAATGGAAAATGGAGGATGTGTGTCGATTTCACGGACCTCAACAAGGCCTGCCCAAAGGATTCTTACCCGCTGCCCAGTATTGATGCTCTGGTGGACAGCGCCTCTGGATGCAAGTTACTCAGCTTCCTGGATGTCTTCTCTGGGTACAACAAGATTATGATGCACCCTAGGGACGAATGCAAGACCGCGTTCATGATGGAATTATGTTGCTATTGCTATAAGGCCATGCCCTTTGGGCTAAAAAATGCAAGGGCCACCTACCAGCGGCTGATGGACAGAGTGCTAGCACCTTTATTTCTAGTGCCTGAAGAGAAACAGCAGGTTCGTTTGGACCCGCGAGTGTGAGGAGGCGTTTGTAAAATTAAAGGAGTACTTGGCCGACCCACTAGTGTTGTGCAAGCCAGAGCTAGGTATCCCTCTCCGCTTATACTTCGCAGTTACATAAAAGGCGATTAGTTCAGTCTTATTGTAGGAGCAAGACCATAAGAAGAGGCCAATCTATTTCGTCAGCAAGGTATTGTAGGGGCTAGAGGTGAGATACCAGGCCTTAGAAAAAGCAACCTTAGCGGTCGTATTCTTAGCAAGAAGACTTTGCCACTACTTTTGTGATGGCAGACCTTCCAATTCGCAAGGTCCTGCAAAAGCCAGATGTAGCTGGAAGAATGGTACGATGGGCGGTGGAACTGTCTGAATTCGACATACACTACGAACCTAGAGGCCCCATCAAGGGTTTGATCTATGCCGACTTCGTAATGGAGCTCTCCTCGGCAACCAGATACCAAGAAGGGGCAGATTTCTGGGGGGTACTCTCTGTAGATGGTTCCTCAAACCAACAAGGTAGTGGAACAGGTGTTATCTTGGAGGGACCGAATGGGTTGCTGATTGAGCAAGCCCTACGATTCGTGACCCTCTGGGAGGCTGATGAACCAATCCATGGCCATCCCAGTCAAAGTGCTCATAAAGAGCTTGCATCTCACGGCATCAGAACCGCCTACCAGCATCATCTGCGTGTGGAACGCAGTAAGGTGTGCCTCAGATCTTCCATCCCTTTGAAGGTTACTTTGGGCCCCGAGAACATGTTGAGGATTGCTGCCTCTAGGATTGCTTGTGAGAATGGTGTTGAGAATTCTCTGGGTGGGGTGGCGGTCTCAGGTTCATCTACGTCTCCGCTTTCGATGCTGCCATTGCTTCCTACAGCCCTTGCTTCATGCCCATGAATTGTTGCATGGTCATCTCTTCACTCCTAGCGCGTGCAGGTCTCATGTTCGTGGCTTTCTGGAAACATTCTTAACTTATCTGGGTTTTGAGAACTGGAACTGAAAAAACTTGTGTAGTGGGACTGATGTTTTATATCGGCCCCACGGTGGGCGCCAAATGTTCCCGCCGGTTGACTTGGGTTGTCTTTATGCGAGGCTTGTCCTCACGAGCTAGGGCACCTTCGTTCTGCTCCGTCTGTGAATACCTGAAAAGAAGTGAACAAAGGGGCGCCCTCACGGCCGTTTGCACTCCGACGATCAAGTCAGCTAGCGAGAAACATCAAAGGTGACGCACCTCCATATCGGAACACCGTAAGGAATGCTCTGAAGGTGGTCGAAAAATAACTAAATGACTGAAACTGTGTTGCACTAATCGTCTTGTGCACACAGTGGGTGCGCAGCGAAAACAACTAGGGTTTGTGCTCTGTGTAATGCTACGAGAATTAGGTCAAAACTCGGATCTCTTTCAAATGTCCCCCGGTCCCTTTTTATACACCCCTCATATTTAAAACGCGTTAAAGCGCATTGAAAGCGTATAAAAATATTCCTTGGAACATCCAAATCTTAACTGAATTAACGCGTACCTTAGCAAACTTTCACTAAAACATTGAAGAACACGTGTTTATTGCCACGTGCTCTTCTGACTTGATCGTTATTCAACGCAGAGGGTCCCACAGCGCCGCAACCCAGCTTAGGGTTATTCCATTATGTGAGTCCTCTTTCCTCGAAGTGCTTCTGGCGCGTGGGTTGACTTCCTGGGTGCCGACTCGTGCGCCCCAACCTCTGGCCACTCACCTTGGGAGTGTATATGCCTTTCTCTCGTACCATGCACGTGGTTCTCCCTTGGGCGTGGCCCTCTCATGGGTCGTATCTGTCCCAGGGTTTCCCAGCGGTGGCGTGGGTACTTCACGAGTTAGGTTACTCCCTACTAGTACTAGGACTGAGGCCTTGAAGTTACCTTTTTCTTTCTCTTTGTCACCATTCTGAGCTGTCAAGGAGGCCCAAGCCCTCCTTCTGATGTCTTGATTCGGCTATTGTCTTATCTTGGTGATGCCTTTACCTGGCGACGCCTTTCTTGGGCGACGCCTTTGCGAGGCGATGCCTTTCTTGGGTGACGCCTTTGCGAGGCGACGCCTTTACCTGGCGATGCCCCAAGCGGTCAACTTGTTGACTTCCTTTCCCTTCTGTGAGGCCCTCGAGCGGTCCACTATGTGTTGACTTTGACTTTTGGTCAATGCTCAAGGACGGGACGGTACAATTCGCTTTCAAGGCCAGCAACAACCAAGCAGAGTATGAGGCCCTGATCGCATGAATGTTGTTGGCTAAGGAGATGGGAGCAAAGGGGTTGTTGGCAAAGAGTGACTCTTTGTTAGTTACAGGCCAAGTCACGGGGGAATACCAGGCTAAAGACCCTCAGATGGCCGCATACCTAGAATATGTCCAAGTTCTAAAAGAGTCGTTCGAAGTTTTTGAGTTAGTCCACGTGCTTAGGGAACAGAATGCCCGATGATGACTTTTTACGGCAAGTGCACCGCGTTTGTCAAAAGTAATAATTGTCCCTAAGGACGGATATCGATCCCACAAGGAACAGTGAATTATCAAGTACAATAATCGCTAAATATAAAAACA
>Ga0123341_1000245_pt1 | contig 29110 bp, 29 predicted proteins | sample Turbeapinknodule_FD_89959 | JGI IMG/M metagenome (GOLD analysis project Ga0123341, IMG submission 89959) | Root nodule microbial communities of legume samples collected from Mexico - Turtle bean Mexico pink nodule | ecosystem: Host-associated > Plants > Roots > Nodule | place: Mexico: Nepantla...
CAGATCATTCGAAAAAGGTCTCGCCATCCAGACCGGCCTCCTTACCGGCCTGAAGGATGAATCTGATTTGCGTCCAAAAGGGAATCCCAATTGCGATTCCACCTAAAATCATCCCGCTCTAGCTCGTCGCCAGGGTGGGCGTGGCCGAAACGCTAACGCTCTCCAGGATATGACAAGGCCTCCCGCTGTTGTCTCGGGAGGCCTTGTTCCGGCTATTCGTCCATCGTTTCCCGGATGTCGGAGAGATCGATGCCATGGGTGTCGAACCACCAGTCGGGACTCATTTCAGCATAGCGGTGACGCAGGCGCAGATATTGTACGCGCCCGCGTCTGGCGTTCGACCTCTTCCTGAAAAAGGGATGATCGAGCGTGCCGCCCATTTTGTAGATGCGGCGGAGCAGCTTTCGCAAGACGTAGCCCTGCTCCTTGTTGCCTGGTTGGAGGCGCTGTCTACAACCGTCATCACAGTCTCGCATAACGTCTCCAGCGCAAGGTCTTGCGGCGTGCCGTTAACGATCAAGTCGAGACGTTCTGCGCCGAAGCCGACGTCGATGCTGGTTCCGAGCGGATTGGCGATGTTTCCGATCTCGACACCATCCTTGTAGAACTCGGGTACAGTATCCGCTGATGCTGCCATCGCTTCACCTGCAATCCGGATCGGCAACAATGGCCATACGTCCGCCACAGAGCGGCGTCCATTGGCCAGGCGGTTGGGATGGATCGTCGCGTGATCCGGCACGATGCCCAGCGTTCGGAGAAAATTCAAGCCAGAAATCGATGGCGCTGCCGACGGTCATTTCCCGGAAGGAGAAAAGGCCGAGCATGGTGAAGTGGAGAAATCGCCGATCTCGTCAAGGTCGCTCATGCGCAGGCAGGCACCGGCTGTTTGCAACAGTTCCGCTGTAGGAAGGATCGGAGAAGAGGGGTTTATATTGCTGCATGCCGGCGCTGCAGAAGAGGTGGTGTTATCATGCGGCCGTACGGATTCGATGCGTGCGCCTTCGGGGAAGACAGCGATCTTCGGCGCTAACAGCAATCCGCCGCCACAGGCCAGCCTGCAAATGATGCTCTTGATCATTGGCTCAGTTGAGACTAAATATAACCTCAAGTGAAGAGGAGCCGTTGCCCATGGTAGGATTTTCTATGGTCGCCGACGTTCTAGGATTGCCCGCCAGGGAGCCGGCGTCGCGCTCCGCCTTCGGCCTGCTCTCCAGCATCGAGGCTGGATTGCCGGTCAAGGCGCTCGACCGCATGGCGCTGCTTCTGGCGCCAGGCGACGCCCAGTTCAAATACCGGCTGGTTCCGAAGGCCACCTACGAGCGGCGCAAGTCCAAGCATCGGCTTTCCTCCGACGAGGGCGTGAAGCTCGCCCGGCTCGCGCGCGTCTGGGGCCTGGCGCTCGATGTCTGGCAGGCCGAGGCCGAGGCGCGTGATTTCCTGTTTCGTCCGCATGCGATGCTGGAGGACAGGCGGCCGATCGATGTCGTCATCCAGAGCGAGATCGGCGGGGAGCTCGTGCTTGATATCCTTGGAAGCCTGAAATACGGCAGCGCTGCGTGAGCGCACAGCTTCTTGACCGAACGCTGACATCTGTTCGTATTGGTGATCCCAACGGAACCTACCCGATCTTCGATGCCACCGGCTCGACCATCGCGCCGGGGCGGTGGAACACCTCGGGCAGCCCGATCATCTATACGAGCCAACACTATTCGACCGCGCTGCTCGAAAAGCTCGTCCACGGCAGCGGCAGGCTGCCACCCAACCAGCATTACGTCACGATCACCATACCGCGCGGGCTCAGCTACGAGGTCTTCTCCGAACCCGCCTTGCCGGGCTGGGACAGCATGCCGGCGACCGCCAGCAAGACATTCGGCGAACGCTGGTGCCAGGAGAGGCGCAGCGCCATCCTGCTGGTCCCAAGCGCAGTCGCCCGCGTCGATAACAACATATTGATCAATCCGGCCCATCCGGAATTCCCATCGATCACGGTCAGCCTCCACCAGCCCGTCTTCTGGGATCGCCGTCTGTTCGGGGTGTGATGGGCAGGCTTTCAGCACGTAGCATCCTGTGAACTTGCCGGTTATCCTGGCATCCGCAGATGTTCTTAAGAAGCCGTCCATCGGCTTACGGCAATGTCCGGCGATGCGGGCGAGGTCCGAACCTCGTCATCATCATTTACCTTAAAAAGTAAGGTCAATTTGGTGCGTAGCTATGACGCACGGCGGTCCAATTGACTCTCAGCATTTGGCATGTAATTGCTGATCCGATTTTTAAGAATTCAAGTAGAATATATGTATCATCTCGGCGAACTTGTAATACGACGACAGCAAGAAAAGTTGATTAAATCGGTAAGGAAATTTGTTAGTAAAGGACAGCCTTACGTTATAATGGATTTTCCATCTGTCAAAGATCCTGGGCACCACGCGAGTTGGCTGGGATTGGCTAGGGTATTACACGAAGTAACGGGACGGCATCCGGTGCTTACCGGTGGCGTGGCCAAAAGTATTGATGAAGTAAAAAATACTCCTGGCGACGCGCCAATATTTATTTGTGGGTGGTCAGACTTCGGAGGCGGGCGAATCGGCAGGGACGATATTCGTTTTCGTCTGGCATGCAGATATCCGGACCGAACCATCATTCAGATGCCTCAAACCATCGATTTCGCCAACGATGCACTTCTGGAATACGCCAAGCGTACGATTGGAAGGCATCGCAAATTTTTCTTTATGACCCGCGATGAGCAGAGTTTTGGGCTGGCAAAAGCGAATTTCGATTGCGATGTCGAGGCTGGCCCGGACACGGCATTCAGCATCGAGCTGCTTAAACCGTTCGAAGCTGATCCTATGAGGCTACTGTACGTGATGCAGCCTTTTGGAGATGACGACGTTGATATAGCCGAAGCGCGAGCGATTGCAGACGGCCCCCTTACCAATTGGATCAATGGTCCGGATAGTTTGTCGCGCCTGCGCAAGTCGAGTGTCGTCAAGGCGGCAATGCGGCGTGGCTTTAGCCGTGCCCAGATGGTGTCCCAACATCACGAGGATGTCGCTGCTCGGTATGTCGATTATGGCGTGAGGATGCTGTCCGGCGCGCAACGGATCATCACCAACCGTTTACATGGTCATATTCTCTGTCTTTTGCTCAATAAGCCGCATGTCGCGGTTGCGAGAAACGGAAGTAGGCTGCACGACGCCATCGGTAGCTGGGCTAGCGACAGTCCTCTGGTGGAGAAAGCGACAAATGCCGGTGAACTTTTAGCGGCAATGTCTCGCCTTCCGTATGAGATGAACGGAACTTGGTACAAGTCAAGTAGACCCATGGATCTGAGCCCCAGCCTTCCTGCGCGAGATCTAGTCCCTCATCCCTCGATCGTTTGATTCCCAGTAGGAGCTCAGTTTTGTCGGTTGCACGAGACGATGATATTCTATTCAGCCATGTCAATAAGAACCGATCCTCGGCGGCTGTAACGGGTGCCTTTTGGTCGGCGATGAGCACGCTTATCCCGACAGTCCTTACCTTCGCAGTTTTCGTGGTGACGTCTCGAGTCCTCCAGCCTCAAGATTTCGGTCTTGTCGCGCTGGCATTCAGCATCGTGTCGTTTGCCGGCAGTTTTGGACCGACCGCATTTGGCGAAGCGATCATACAGCGAGCCGAAATAAGGCGAAGCCACCTCGATACGATATTCCTGCTTTCGCTTGCTTTTTCATTTTTGATCTACGGAGTTTTGTGTGCAGCCGCTTCGCCTATCGCGGCCTATGTGGGACATAAGGAAATCACGTCCCTTATCTACATCATGGGATTGAAGGTATTCTTCGACTTCACGGCCGTCGTTCCGAATGCGATCGTCAACAGGAAGATGTCATTCCATCTGGTCGCCGTCCGAACTGTTATCGCCACCATTACGTCTGGTTGCATTTGCCTTGTTTTGGTTCTCGCCGGTTTCGGGTTGTGGGCGCTTGCAATTGCGCAGATCGCGGCCACCGCGGCATCATGCGGCGCTGCTTTCTGGGGTGCAGGGTGGTCGCCGGGGCTTCACGTGAAGAGAGAAAGCCTGAACGACCTGCTGCACTACGGCTTTTTTGCATCCGGCACTCGATTTTTACAGACGATGAGCTTGGACAATTTGATCATCGGCGTGCTCTTGAGCCCGTCAGCGCTCGGTATTTACAATTTCTCGAAGCGCTTGTTCGATATGATCAACAACGTCATCGCCGGGGGCTTAACATCTGTCACCCACGTCTTGCTGTCCTCACTGCGGAGCGATCCGAAGAAGGTTCGAGAAGCATTTCTGATGGCGACGTTTGGCTGCGCCCTGGTTTCCTATCCGGTCTTCATTGGCCTTGCTGCAGTTGCCGATGATGCGATCACGACAATTTTCGGTGCGCATTGGATCGAGGCAGTTTGGCCGGTTCGGTTCTATTGCGTTATCGGGTTGATGGCCGGGATCGGCTACGTGCAGGCATCCTTGATCAAGAGCCAGGGGGAGATGGATTGGTGGTTCTACTACCAGCTGGCACGAAATCTCCTCACGCTCGTAACGATCGCAGCTCTTTATCCTTATGGCGTCACAACAGTTGTTTTCGCCATTATGATCGAAGTTCTGTTGTTTTGGCCGATCACCAGCTGGAAGGTTTCGCGCCATATAGAGCTGAGTGTCGGGGCCTATCTGATGCAATTCCTTCGGCCAAGCCTGGCTTGTGCGGGAATGGTCGCTGTGGTTTTGCTGCTGCATGAATCGCTCGTCCATTGGTCGCCTTATCCACGATTGGCCGTGGAAATCGTCGCCGGCGGAATTGCATACTGCTGCCTGATCTTTGTTCTGTGCAGATCTCATCTCAATGTCTTGATCGGCAGCATAAAGCAGGTACGACAGCGCAAAACCAACAGGGACGAGCTTGTCGACCCTGTGGCACATCAATCGTGATATCGGGACTCCTCCGCTGCGACCTGCCTTGCGGAGAAGCTACTGATACGTAAAGCAGCGGTCGGCACACACGTCACTTTCAGTCCACTGCATTGAACGCCGCTCAGGCACAAGCGAAATAGGGTAATCGATCAGATGACCAGTCTCGACCGCGGTTATTCGCCATCGACCATTGACGACGCAGGAGTGTCGATTCCCGAGCGCAGCCGTTACTATTCCCTGGATGCAATGCGCGGGTTTGCCGCTATTTGTGTTGTCGCTACACATTTCCAGGAACGATATGCCCCATCGGCCTATCTGGCTGTCGACTTTTTCTTCGTTCTCAGTGGATTTATTATCGCGGAGATTTATGGAAAACGGCTTGCGCGTGGCCTGCCATTCCCCGCGTTCATGGCGGCTCGAATCAAGCGCCTTTATCCGCTCTATCTGATCGGAATTTTGGTCGGTCTCGTCCAGATCATACTGTTAACAAGCTGGGGTCTGCGAGATCAAAGCGTGGTTGACCTGCTGGTGTCGACCGTTGCCAACGGGGTTTTTCTGCCCAGCCCGATGTATTTCCTTCAAACCAACCCGATGCAAGGGATGTTTCCAATCAACGGTCCAGCATGGTCGATGCTCTGGGAACTGTTGGTGAACATAGTCTTTGCGCTATGGCTTTTCCGGCTCTCTGTTCGCGCCCTTTGCGAAGTCGCACTGGTTTCGGCTGCGCTTTTGGTTTTTGTGGGTCTTAATTACGGTATGCTGAATATCGGCTGGGAATGGCCTTCAGCGGTAGGTGGTCTCCCAAGGGTCATGTTTTCATTTACTGTAGGGGTCGTGATCAGCCGTCTATTCGGTGGAATGCCGGCCTGGAGCAAAGGTTGGACGGCGATCGTGCCGTGCCTTCTCCTGATGGTTTTCATGGCCGCACCGGTTCCTTCCCTGCTGCGGCCCTACTACGATTTGACCTTCGCGATAGCTCTGGCGCCGCTCATCGTGATGCTTGGCCTCTTTCTGGAGATGCCGGCAAAAGCAGAGAGGTTGGCGACATGGGTTGGCTATATCTCCTACCCCGTCTACATCCTGCACCGCGGTGTGATCGGTGTTTTCAAGCCAGTCGCCGGGTCGATCGGATTGAGCGGCCCTCTCGCCTTTCTCGTGCTTCTGAGTGCAGTCCTATGTTTCGCTTACGGAACTGCTCGTCTCGTAGACAAAACGATGGCCATGCGGGCTCGGCCAGCTCGATAAGCCGCAAACAGATGTCGTATGATCACGCCCTGGGCCGTGGCGAGCGGGCCATCAGCCGGGCATAGGCGATGGCCGACAGCATGTTGACATGGTTGGCTTTGCCGGTGCCGGCAATGTCGAAGGCTGTGCCGTGATCGACCGAGACGCGGTCGATCGGCAGCCCGAGCGAAACGTTGACCGCCGTCTCGAAGGCGACGAGCTTGATCGGGATATGGCCCTGGTCGTGATATTGGGCAATGACCAGATCGAAGGCGCCATTATAGGCGCGGGCGAACACCGTGTCGGCGGAGATCGGGCCGACGACGTCGATACCGCTAGCCTGTGCCTGCTCGACGGCGGGTGCCAGGAATTCCGTGTCCTCGGTGCCGAACAGGCCGTTTTCGCCGCAATGCGGATTGAGGCCGGCAACGGCGATGCGCGCCTTCTTGCCAAGGCGGAGGAAGTGCCTGTGGCCGGCTTCGATGGTAGCCAGAACCCGCTCGGTCTTGGCGCGTTCGATCGCCCCCTTCAGCGAGATATGGGTGGAGACATGGATGGTGTTCAGCCGCTCGGAGGCAAGCAGCATGAATGAACTCTTCGAGCCGGTCAGATGGGCGAGAAGCCCGGTGTGCCCGTCATGGTGATGGCCGGCAAGGTTCATTGCTTCCTTGTTGATCGGCGCGGTGACGATGACGTCGGCTTCACCAGCCATGGCAAGATCGACGGCGCGGGTGATATAACGCACGGAAGCATCGCCGGCGACCGGGCTGACCTTGCCGATCTCTGGGAGGGCGGCGCCGAGCGGAACTTCATCGACGGCGATCGTGTCGCCGCCGCCGGCGTTGGCAGATGCGAATTTGAGGTCGGTGCTGCAGACGCGATCGGCGCGCTCCAGCGCTTCGACATTGCCGACGATGACAAAATCGCGGCGCTCTTTGCTGGGAAGGGCCGCCAAGGCCTTGACGATCACTTCGGGGCCGACGCCGGAGGGATCGCCGAGCGTCACTGCGACTTTCGCATTCCTGTCCATCATCAATATCCCTTCTAGAACGCCGCTGCGTAGATTGAGCGAATGTCGGCGCGCGTGAGATCGCGCGGATTGTTGTCGAGCAGCCGGCGGATGGCAAAGGCATCGTCGGCCATGGCGTCGAGATCGCTTTCCGGCACGCCGAGGCCGGAGAGTTTCATCTCGATGCCGAGTTCGGCGCAGAAAGCGTAGGCCGCATCGAAGACGGATGCGATGTTGTCAGAGGACTGGCGCCCAAGTGCTTCCATCACCGCTTTTGTCTTTCCCGGGGCCGACGGGGTGTTGAAGGCGAGTACATGTGGGAAGATCAGCGCATTCGCCGCACCATGCGCCACATGCCAGCGCGTGCCGAGGGGATAGGCGAGCGCATGGCCGCCGGCGGTGTTGACCGGGCCGAGGCAGAAGCCGCCGTACAGCGAGGCGAGCGAAAGGCCGGCGCGCGCTTCGGCGTCGTTGCCGTCCTTGACGGCGCGGGCGAGATATTTGCCGACGAGCCGCGTTCCCTCGATCGCATAGATGTCGACCATCGGATGGGCTTTGCGGTTGGTGAAGGCCTCGACGCAATGAGCCATCGCGTCGATGCCGGTGGCAGCCGTTGTCCGCGCCGGCACGGTGAAGGTCAGGGCCGGATCGATGACGGCTATATCGGCCAGCATGTGCAGGCTTTCGACGGCAAGCTTCGCCATCGTGTTGGGATCGGTGACCAGTGCGCGGATGCCTGCCTCGCTGCCGGTGCCCGAGGTCGTCGGCACCTGGGCGAGCGCTGCCTTGCGCGGCCCGTGCACCTTGTTCGGGCCGACGACCTCATGCAGCGTCTGCGCGGAGCCGGCAAGAACGGCGGCAAGTTTTGCCAGATCCATGGCGCTGCCACCGCCGAAGCCGACAATGAGTTCGGCATCGGCGCCATTGGCCGCCGCCAGGACTTTTTCGAGGTTGGCGGTATCCGGCTCGGGCGTCACTTCGGAAAAGACGGTGACTTCGCCCGTGAGTTCCAGCACATCGATACGCGAAGCGTTGAAAGCGTCGGAGATGACAAGCGCACGCCTATAGCCTTTTTCGGCAGCCCATTTGCCGAGCTTGCCCGCCGTGCCGATGCCGAATTCGATCAGATGCGGCCGAACGATCGTGATCGGCGAATCCAAGCTGGCCATGAACCAGTCCTCCCTGCAAGATCTTGCGGCAACAATTTCGTCGCCCTCTTTTATTGTAAAGTTGTAAGATCAATGTCAAGCCGGCATTCCAAGGCGCGGAAGTTTTTATCGTCTGATTGTGGTCGGTTAGGCTTTGAAGCTGCGTTTCCGCGTCACAATCTATCGCGATATCATAATGTTAACAAGTATATGTCGACGGAGGGGTCTTCCGGGGACGAAAGACCGGGTGACCGTTTGCCGGCGCATGGCTCTTGTCAAATTCCTGTCGCTTAGTCGCTCCAGCGCCGGTGGCCCTGCATCCTTTCGGGCCCGATCGGATGCAGGTTTACAATCTTCCGGCCGCCGCTTCGATCAGATCAGGGCAGCGATCGCGGGGCCAGGCGCACATATTTGATGGCGCGCCGGTAATAGGTGTAGGCGATATGGAGTGTGCCGTCGCCGCACTCGATGATCGAGGGATAGGAGAATTCGCGATTCAGCGAATCCTTCGAATTGTTGCTGAGGCAGAAGCCATCGCCGGTATCGAGATCGATGCGATGCGGAAAGCTCTTGCCGCCATCCCTAGAGATCGCCAGGCTGAGCGGCGCCCGGGGCACGCCCCAGACCGCCTTGCGGCCGATATCGGCGACAACAGTGGTCTCTCCCGCCTCGCCACCCTCGATTTCGTCATAGAGCGACTGGCGGCGTGCGTCCGACATCGTCGCATTCGAATGGTTATAAACCATTGCGATTGCTCCATCATTCAGGACGGTGGCCTGGATCGAGGAGTTGTTGTTCGGCAGTTCGGTCGGCGCGGGCGCGCTCCACGTTTCGCCGCCGTCGGACGATCGGCTGGACAGAATGCTCTCGGCGAAACGATTGCGGTAGAAGGCGATCATTTCGTCGCCGCCGAGCGGCAGGATGTTCATGTGCACGGCACCGATACTGTCTGGAATATCGTGCATCTGCCAGCTTTCGCCGCCGTTCCGCGAGATCAGCACCGCTGCCGTATCGGCGTCGCCGCTCCAGCGCTGGCCGTTGAGGCCGACGCAGCGGAAGACCGGAAGCAGCCAGTCGCCCCTGCCATTGACGACGATCGGCTGGCGAACGAAGGTGCCGGGGCTGTCACAGAGGACGCTGACCGGCCCGAAGCTTTTGCCGCCATCGTCCGATATGCGGCATTTGACAACGGACCCGTCCTGATTGCCCGAGGTCTGCGAGGTATAGAGCAGCCAAGTCTTTCCGTCAGGAGCATTGAAAATCAATGGATTCTGCTCGGATTTCTGTGGGTCGTCGCTCATCTTCTCCGGCTCGGACCAGCGCTCGGCGTCCGGTGCTAACCGCGACATGTAAATCGAAATATCGCCCATGCCCTCCATCGTGCCGCCGAACCAGACGCAGGTCAGCGTTCCGTCGGGCAGAAAGGCGAGATTTGCCGCATGGTTCTGGATGCAGGGCGAGGGCAGGTAGGCGTCGGCCCGGCCCTCGATGGCGGGGCGAGGGGTGATAAGCCCGGTCATCATGGCGGGCACGACTTCCGAAGGCAGGCCGGTAAAGCTCATGGCGGGTCTCCTCAAGGCAGCTTGGCATAGCTTTCGGCAAGTGCAGTGTAATCCGCCTCGCCGAGCGGCATCAGCGGCGGGCGCGTTCGGCTCCAGGCGGGATTGCCCGTCTTCAGCCCCACCATTGCTTTGATGGTCGGGATCTGGACGTAGGAGTTGGAAAGCGTGCGATAGGCGTTGATACGCGCCTGCGCCGCCTCGACATCGGCGGCGCGCGCCTCGTCATGGACGTGGTCGTAGATGGTGCGCAGCGAATCCGCCACCAGATTGGAGGTGGCGGTGATGCAGCCGGCGCCGCCGGCCTTCAGCAGCGGCAGCAGCAGCGGATCGGCGCCCGCCAGCACCGAAAAACCGGGATGCGCGGCGATAATGGCCTGCATGTTATTGAAATCGCCGGCAGATTCCTTGATGCCGACGACCGTTTCCGGGAAGGCGGCAATCAGCCGGCCGATCAGCGGAATGGACAGCGGCACGCCCGAGACCTGCGGGATATGATAGAGGATGACCCGAAGGCGCGTGTCGGCGACCTTTTCCAGCACCTGCGAATAGGCGGCGAACAGGCCGTCGTCAGAAACGCCCTTGTAATAGAATGGCGGCAGCATCACCACCTTGGTGACACCGAGCGACAGCGCGTGCCGGGTCAGTTCCACGGTCTCCGGAATGGCGACGACCCCGGTGCCCGGCAGAAGCCTGTCGGCCGGAATGCCGGCCTTCACGGCCGCTTCCAGAATGGCGCGGCGCTCGGCGCCGGAGAAGGAATTGGCCTCGCCCGTCGTACCGAGCAGAGCCACGCCATGACATCCTTCAGCCAGCAGCTGCCGGCAATGATCGGTGAAAAGCGCCAAATCCGGCGTGTTGTCTGCCGTCAGCGGCGTCGCGGCCGCACTGAAGACGCCTGTGATCCTGTGATGGCTCATCCTGTCCCCTTCGGCGCGTCCTGTCTTGCCGATCCGCGGTCGATCCGCCCGGCTGCGCATCCGATTGTCTTCGTCTGTTTGCGATGGAGTGCTAAGAACTTTTCCATTGCGGCGATTTTGTCAAGAAGACAAAGTGCCTTCATGGGAGAGTAAAAAATTATCTATTTGTTATTGCTGCAATATTTTTCAGCATATATTTTGCCTGAATGAAAACCGCGATTTTTTGTTGACATATTTACAATAACGAGAGAACCATAAGGAACGGATTGTGCTGCGCCTGGCAGGTGCAGGGAGAGCGCCGCCGAATTCACCGTGGGAGGGAATGCCATGTCTTTTGATCAATCTGATAAAACCAATCTATCGCGTCGCAACGCACTGAAGCTCGGTCTTGCGGCCGGCGTCGGGCTCACCGTGTTCGGGATGAATGCCCGCATCGTGATGGCTGACGAGGGCCAGGTCCTGAAAGTCGCACATCCGGCCTTCGACCAGGACTGGTCACCGCTGCGCGGCGGCGGCAGAACCTTCCGCTGGAATTCGATCTGGTGGGCAGCGCCGATGTATTTCGACAGTGAAGGCAATATCAAGCCTTATGTCTTTACCAGCTGGGAATCGGCCGACAACACGGTGTGGACCTTCAAGATCGACCCCAAGGCGGTTTTCTCTGATGGCAGCAAGATCACCGCGGCCGACGTCAAGGGATCGTGGGAAGTCGCCTCGATGCCGAACACCAAGAGCCAGCGCGCCGACCAGGTGCTGAGCAAGGTCAAGGGTTATGCCGAAATCGCCGCCGGCTCCGGCAAAGAGCTGACCGGTGTCGCAACACCCGACGAGGGAACGGTCGTCGTGACGCTTGGTGCCGCCGATCCGATCTTCTTCATGCGCCTGGCAAATCACATCGCGCCGATCACCAAGGCGTCGCAGTCGCGCGGCAGCGACGGCGAGGAGATCATCGACTGGTACAAGCCCGACAGCAAGCCGGTGTTCTCCGGCCCCTTCAAGCTGACCAGCATCGATATAGACGCCGGCAAGCTCACCTTCGAGCCGAATGAGAACTTCTTCGGGCCGAAGCCGAAGCTCGCGCGCATCGAGGTCACCTCGATCGAGGATAATGTGACGGCGACATCGCTGATCAAATCCGGCGAGTTCAATGCCCATACCGAGCTGGTCACCTCGACGATCATCCAGGATCTCGGCCCGGAATTCTCGGCCGGCCCGCTGATCCCGACCAGCCAGCACTTCTGGTTCAACATCTCCCGCGCGCCGATGGATGACCCGAAGGTCCGCCAGGCGCTGATCATGGCGGTCGACCGCGACGGTCTGTTCAAGGCGTCTTATCCGGATGGGCCGCACAAGAAGGCCGACCAGATCCTCAACTCGGTTCCAGGCGCCGAGAATTCCGGCTTCGAGCCCTTTCCCTATGATCCGGCAGCCGCCAAGAAGCTGCTTGCCGAGTCGAGCTATGGCGGACCAGAGCGCCTGCCGAAAATCATGTTCGTCGGCATCTCGGCGCCGGCCATTCAGGCCGCCGCCCAGTTCATTGCCGAGCAATGGCGCCAGAACCTCGGCATCACTGCGGTCGACATGAAGCCGCAGCAGGACGCCTATGCCGGTCCGGACCAGAATTCGGTCCAGATCTTCCGCGACGACGTCGGCACCCGCGTTCCCGATGCCGTCTCCTATCTGGCGGGCTGCATCGCCTCGACCTCGTCGAACGCGCAGAACAAGCTCGGCGGGTATAAAAACGACAAGGTCGACAGCGCCCTTGCCGAAGCGACGACCAAGGCCGCGGACGATCCGCAGCGCATCGCTCTCGCCCAGCAAGCCCAGAAGGCGTTCCGCGACGATTGGGCCTTCATCCCGTGGTATTCTCAGGCGATGTCGCGCTGGGCCACCAAGGAAGTCAAGGGTCTGGACAAGAACCTCGACTGGCAGATCGTCGAGCCGTGGAACATTTCGATCGGTTGATCCGGAGCAATCGTTCCTGGCGATAAACGCGCGGAGGCTGCAAGGCCTTCGCGCAAATTTCAAGAAGAGATGCGATCTGCCGGGCGTCGGCCAAGGACGGGACCGCATCGAACAACAGGTGGGAGGTGGCCTTGCTGCGCTACGTGCTAACCCGGTTTGCCATCTGGATTCCATCCGTTCTGGTGGTGATGCTGGCCGTCTACGCGCTGGCCTTCTATGGCGCCGGCGACCCGATCAAGCTGATCTTCCTGCGCGCCCCGGGCGATGTCGCCTATAATCCGCAGCGCATCGAAGCCATCCGCGAAAGCGCCGGTCTCAACCGGCCCTTCATCGAGCAGTTCGGCCTTTACCTCTGGAACCTGCTGCACGGCCAGTTCGGCAATTCGCTGACCTCGGGCCGCGCCGTCTGGGCAATGGTCTCGGCTGCTGCGCCCGTCTCCTTTCAGCTCGCCCTCTGTTCGATCATCCTGACGACCGTCGTCGCGATCCCGCTCGGCATGATCGCCGCGCTGAACCAGAATTCGCGGCTCGATTACGCCATTCTGGGCTCGGCGCTTTTCCTCTGGGCGATCCCGGCCTATGTCGCCGGCCCGCTGCTGATGGTCGGCCTCATCGTGCTGCTGCCGGGTGCAAGCGTTCCCTATGGCTGGGGCGGCATCTTCGATGTGCGCATCCTGCTGCCGTTGCTCGTGCTGTCCTTCCAGCCGATCGCGCTGATCGTGCGCCAGACCCGGGCTGCCGTCATCGAGGTGCTGTCGGAGGATTTCGTCCGCACCGCCCGCGCCAAGGGCGTGCCGGAGATCATCGTGGCGCTTCGCCACATCCTGAGGCCGGTGCTGACGCCTGTCGTGACGCAGCTCGGCCTGATTATGATCACCATCGTCAACGGCGCGATCTTCGTCGAACTGGTCTTTGGCCTGCCGGGTCTCGGGCGCCTGACGGTGCAGGCGCTGATCAATTCCGACTATCCTGTCATCCTTGCGATCACGCTGATCGGATCGTTCCTGGTGATGGTGTCGAACCTTTTGGTCGACGTGCTCTATCCGCTGCTCGATCCGCGCGCCAACGATTCAAGAAGGAGCCGCTGACCATGTCCGCCATCCCTCTTTCCACCACCGAAGCCGTCGAGGAGCCGTCGGTCAGCCTGTGGCGCGACGCCTGGTACCGGCTGAAGCGCAACAAGCTCGCCATCTTCGGGCTGATCGTCGTGTTGATCCTCGCCTTCACGGCAATCTTCGGTCCTTACCTTACGCCCTACGACTATCTGAGCCAGGATCTCAACGCCCGCAACGCGTTGCCGTCGATGAGCCATCTCTTCGGAACCGACGATCTCGGCCGCGACGTCTTCAGCCGCGTTGTCTTTGGCACGCGGACCGCTTTCCTCGTCGCCGTCATCGTCACCTTCTTCGCGGTGCTGATCGGCCTCACGCTCGGCGCCGTTGCCGGTTTCTTCGGCAATCCCTTCGACCGCGTCATCATGTGGCTGACCGACGTGACGATGTCGGTTCCCAACTTGCTGCTCGTCGTCGTCATCAACGCATCGCTGAAATCGCCGATCACCCGCTGGATGGAGGCGCGTTACCTCGAGACCCTCAATCCCTTCTACCGCCAGACCATATGGGTGGATTTCATCCTGGTCTTCGGGTCGATGGCGCTGATCTCCTGGCCGCCTTATGCTCGTCTGGTGCGCGCCCAGGTGCTGTCGATCCGCAGCCGGCCCTATATTACCGCGGCGCAGGCGCTCGGCCTGTCGAACTGGGTCATCATCAAGCGGTATGTCGTGCCGAATGCGCTGGGGCCGCTGATCGTCTCGGTCAGCGCCGGTCTCGGCACGGCGATGGTGCTGGAAAGCGCCTTCAGCTTCCTCGGCGTCGGCGTCAATCCGCCGACCCCGAGCTGGGGCAACATGATCTCGGACGGCCTTCGCGTCTGGCAGCATTATCCGCATCTTCTCGCCGCTCCGGCGGCCGTGCTCGGCCTTGCCTCGGTTGCCTTCAGCTTCCTCGGCGACGGTCTCAACGACGCGCTCAATCCGCGGGGCAGCAAATGATGGACACGCAAAACACAAAACGCCTGCTCGATGTCAGGGGCCTCACCGTCGAGATCGACGGCCGCAATGGTCCGGCCGTCGTCGTCGACGGCATCGATCTCCATGTCGACAAGGGCGAGACCCTCGGTGTCGTCGGCGAATCCGGCTGCGGCAAGAGCCTCACCATGCTGAGCCTGATGCGGCTGCTGCCGAACAAGATCAAGGTCGCCAGGGGATCGGCCACCTTCGACGGCCGAGACCTGCAGACGATGTCGAATGCCGAGCTTCGCAAGGTGCGCGGCGGCGATATCGGCTTCGTCTTTCAAGATCCGATGACCTCGCTCAATCCGGTCATGCGGGTCGGCGCCCAGATCTGCGAGCCGCTGATCTACCACCGCGGCATGAAGAAGGCGGAAGCCCGTGCCCGCGCTGTCGAGCTTTTGCGCCTCGTCGGCATTCCCGGTCCTGAAGAGCGGCTGCAGGCCTTTCCGCACGAACTGTCAGGCGGCATGCGCCAGCGGGTGATGATCGCGATCGGCCTTGCCTGCAATCCCAAACTGCTGATCGCCGATGAGCCGACGACGGCGCTCGATGTCACCATCCAGGCCCAGATCGTCGATCTGGTGAAGGATCTCAGAACCAAGCTCGGCATGTCCGTCGTCTGGATCACCCACGACCTGGCGCTGATCGCCGGCCTGGTCGACCGCGTCGCCGTGCTCTATGCCGGCACGGTCGTCGAAGACGCACCGGTCGACGAGCTCTATGCCCACCCGAGCCATCCCTATACGCGGGGCCTGCTTTCCTCGATCCCGAAACTGTCGGATCCGCCGGCAAGCCGGCTGAGTTCGATCGGCGGCACGCCGCCGGAGCCCGGCCGCCGGCCGAAGGGCTGCCCGTTTGCGCCACGCTGCCCGTTGGTGGAGGCGATCTGTCACGAGAAGGTGCCACAGCTTGAACCTTTGAGCGGCAGCGGCAATCACCGGGCCGCCTGTTTCGTCGTTCAGAGAATGCAGGAGGCGGCATGATGGGTGCTCAACCGCTGCTCAAGATCGAAAACCTGGTCAAGCATTTCCACGTCAAGCTCGGCCCCTTCGGTGAGCGCTCGGCAACTGTCTATGCGCTCGACAATGTCAATCTCGACATCATGGAAGGCGAGACGCTGAGCCTCGTCGGCGAATCCGGCTGCGGCAAGTCGACGACCGGCTTCACCATCCTCAATCTCTACAAGGCGACCAGCGGCAAGGTCGTCTACAAGGGTCAGGATCTCGCGACGCTCGACGAAAGGCAGATGCGGCCGTTCCGCCGTGACTTGCAGATCGTCTTCCAGGACCCTTATTCGACGCTCAATCCGCGCATGACGGTGGGCGAGGCAATCGGCGAGCCGATCCTCTTCCACAAGCTCTGCACAAAAGCCGAACTCAAGGAGCGGGTGGCGGCGCTGCTGACTGATGTCGGCCTGCCCACACGCTTTGCCCAGCGTTACCCGCACGAGCTTTCCGGCGGACAGCGCCAGCGCGTCGTCATTGCCCGGGCGCTCGCCTGCCAGCCCAAATTCATCGTCTGCGACGAGGCGATTTCGGCGCTTGACGTGTCGATCCAGGCGCAGATCATCAACCTCCTGCTCGATCTGCAGGAGAAATACGGGCTGACCTATCTGTTCATCGCCCATGATCTGGCGGTGGTGCGCCATATCAGCACCCGCGTCGGCGTCATGTATCTCGGGCGGCTTGCCGAACTTGCCAGCCGCGAGGAGCTGTTCGACAATCCGTTGCATCCCTATACCAGGGCGCTGCTGTCGGCCGTCCCGGAGACCGATCCGGAGCATGAGCGCAGCCGCCAGCGCCAGATTCTGCAGGGCGACGTGCCGAGCCCGCTGAACCCGCCGTCGGGCTGCCGTTTCCACACCCGCTGCCCGATCGCCATGGATGTCTGCAGCAAGGTCATTCCTGTCTGGAAGGAAGCAACGCCCGGCCACCTCGTCGCCTGTCATGCCGTCAGTACGGGTGAGATTCCATGACGCTGAAGGCCGCGATCATTGCCGACGATCTGACGGGCGCGCTCGATACCGGCACGCCCTTCGCCGCCGCCGGCCTTTCAGTCGCGGTCGCCGTCGATGTCGAGGCAGCCCGGGATGCGATCGCCACCGGCTGCGATGTCGTCGTCGTCAACACCGCTTCGCGCGCGCTGAACGAGCGCGAGGCTGCCGAAAGGATCCGACTGGCGGTGGAGATGCTGGGCGGCGCGAAGCCCGGTATCGTCATGAAGAAGATCGACTCCCGGCTGAAGGGCTATGTCGCGGCTGAAAGTCTGGCGCTGGCAGGTGCGCTGGGCCTGAAGAACATTCTGGTGGCGCCTGCCATTCCCGATCAGGAGCGCCTGACCTACCGCGGCTGCGTCGTCGGCCGCGGTGTCGACAGGCCGTTGCCGATTGCCGATCTGTTCGCGGGTGCGGACAATGTTGTGGTTGCCGATGCCGCAGACGATACCGATCTCGATCAGATCGTCGAGGGTCATGTCTGGCTGACGACGCTTGGGGTCGGTGCGCGCGGCCTCGGTGCGGCATTCGCTCGCCAGCTCGGTGAACCACCAGGGCGACGGCCGGTGACGGAATTTGCGGCGACCGCGCGCACGCTGTTTGCCTTCGGCTCGCGCGATCCGATCACCTCAGCCCAGATGAACCGGCTCGAAGCCTCGGGCGCCCTACGTATGGTGGTGGATGCTCCGATGGGGCAGATCGAATGCGGGGAGGGCTTGGCGCTGCCGGTTCTGCTGCGCTGCAGCGGCGACATGGCAGCCGATGCGATGCTCGTCGCCGGTGATTTTGCCGCAGGCGTTAAAAGGGTGATCGACGATACCAGGCCCGATATGCTGATGGTCGGCGGCGGCGATACGGCGCTTGCGGTTTTCCGTGCATTGGGGGTGAGGGTGCTCATGCCGAAGGGCGAAATCGAGGCCGGCATTCCCTGGTTCGATGTCACGGCCGCCGACGGGCGGTCTTTTCGATGCGCCGTCAAGTCGGGGGGCTTCGGTAAGCCGGATAGTTTGTTAAAACTGGTTCTTCGGAATCAGGCGGCATAAGATACCGCCGGGGAGAATGACGTGGTTGAAGTGAATGGCGATTCTTTGAACGCGGATGCCGGCCCGCCGGGCAAGCCCGAACGCGGCAAAGCCGTCAAGCTGGTCGACCGCGTCTTCGACCAGTTGCTCGAGCGTATCCGCGGCGGGAACTATCCGCCGGATTCGCGCCTGCCCGGCGAACATGAACTTGCCTCGATGCTAGGTGTTTCCAGGCCGATCATCCGCGACGCGCTCGCCCGCCTGCGCGATCGGGGCATGGTCTATGCCCGCCAAGGCGCCGGCACCTTCGTCAGCGCCCATGGATCGCCGACGACGCAGCTTGCCTATTCGCCTGTTAAGACCATCGCCGACATTCAGCGCTGCTACGAATTCCGCCTGACGATCGAGCCGGCCGCCGCCTATTTTGCCGCCAAGCGGCGCAACGAGCAGGCGATCCAGAAGATTGCCAGCGCCCTTGCCGATCTGCGCGAGGCGACCAGCCATCAGCTTCACCGCACAGATGCCGATTTCATCTTCCACCGCGCGGTGACGGAGGCTGCCAACAACCATTATTACACCGCTTCGATCGATGCGCTGAAAGCCCATATCGCCGTCGGCATGCATCTCCACGGCCTCTCCCTGCTCGGCCCGCGCCAGGGGCTGGAACAGGTCTACGAAGAGCATAACGCCATCTACAAGGCGATCGCGGACGGGCGGGCCGACGACGCGCAAAGGCTGATGAAGGCGCATCTCGAAGGCTCCCGCGACCGTCTGTTCGAGGGCAGGGCACTCGACCTGTCCTTCTGAGGCAGATCGGCCGCCCGGATCGTCGGGATACCCGAGACGTTGCCTCCGCCCTCCCAGCTTATTTGTTGAGTTCTTTGGCCATCTCGAGGTGATGTTCCAGAGCAGGCCGTGTGCTTGCGGCCCACGCCTTCAGCTCGGGATTAGCCATAGCGCTTGAAGAGATCGACGGCGTCTTCATGGGCGGCTTCCTGGTCCGAGTGATATTGCTTGCTGAAATCGTCCCCTTGCAGACCGTTTAGTTTGTCGAGCATGCTCTGCTGTTCGGAGGTCATGGCACTCGGAAGCGTGGCGTTGACCTTGCCGCCGGAAACCAGTGCCTTGAGTTCGTCGGTGGTTTTTTGATGGTCGGTGACCATCTGCTGAGCAAAGGCTTTGGTCGCTTCATCGCCACGCTCGACAGCGAGCTTGCTGGAGGCGATTTCGAACATATCGCTGGTGGCTGCTTCCTTGACGAAATCCTCGGTTTTTGGCGGGACGCCGATCAGAGAATTGACACCGGTCTTTTCGGCCGCGGATTGTGCAAAGGCCGGGACGCCAAACGCGAGGGCGAGCGAGGCGATAACGAGGCGTGGACAGGCTGAGGGTTCTCCTTTTTGTTTCAGCCGGATGTCTGCTTCTTGATGATGCTGATGTTGCCGCTCACTTCGAGGATGGCAAATTTTATCTCCGTCACGCTCTCGATGCCCTCCTGGCTTCGAGCCGCTTGCATGACATCTTCCTTCTGCAGGCGGGCTCCCTTGAGCGCGCCTTCGTCGTAGACGCCATCCGTCACCAGGATGGTCGGAACCCCATCGATAATATGAGCAGCGCGAGGCCACCACCTCTTCACGTAGGAGAGGCCGATGTCGGTGGTAAACAGCGTCAGGATCAAGATAACGGCGTTGGTAATCGAGAAGTCGTCGCCCAGCATCGCCTGCTGCGTTGTTTCGGAGATAACCAGCACGATGACCAGGTCGAATGGCGTCATCTGGGCCAATGTCCGTCGCCCCGACAAGCGGATGATCACGAGCAGCGTGAAATAAATTGCCAGTCCGCGGAATACTGCATCCACCGTGCCGCCCTCATGGAAAGATGAAAGTGGATTGGCTACGGACCTCTCCACCCAGGCCGATGGAGGCGCGACGAGCGCCGGCGAGTTGCGTTTGCAGACGGAACACGATCTGCGTCGGCCCCGTCGGATCGGCCGGGAACACGTAGCCTATCCGGCCCTCGCGCGCGAAGGTCGCCTTCTGGGGCGGATCGATGCCCTGAACCGAGAAAGTTTGAAGAAAGGCGGCATCGACTGTGAAGACCCTGTCTTCGGATGACGCCGTGAAGTTCACCGTCATATCCTCGGGAGCATTCCACCGGGAGATGATGGGAAAGTCCACGGACCCATCCGATAACAGCAATGTTTGCCGTGAAAACGGGCCGCCTCTTCCAAGTAAACCCAGCAAGCAGGTGGCCAGAAGAAGGGTGAACATAATCCAGGAAAGACGTTGAACCGCCCAGAACCGTTGCTGGAACTCGGTATGATCGAGCACGCCTTCGGGCAGCGCAGGCAATTTGTCTGTTGTTTCCATGCCCTTTTCCTGTGCATTTGGCAGAGAAGCTGGGCCGGACGCAAAAGTTCCAGCCGATGGCGCCGTCGCCGTGTACATCGGATGTGCGGCAGTCCAGGCGTCTTCACCGATCAGGGGAACGAAGACCACCCCGCCGAGATCGTCTTCCTCGAACGCGGCGGGGCCGGTGCGCATGACGCGTTTCAGGCGCTGCTCTTGACTGCGGCCGACCGGAATGATGAGCCGCCCTCCAATGTCCAGCTGCTCCTTCAAGGCGGAGGGCACCTCGGGTGCTGCCGCAGAAACGACAATGGCGTCGAATGGGGCGGCTTCCGGCCAGCCCTTGCTGCCGTCGCCCACACGAACATCAATATTGTGATATCCGAGCGTCTCGAACCGTTCCCTGGCCTGAAGCGCCAGCCTTTCATGGCGCTCGATGGAATAGATCTGCCTTGCGATCCGGCTCATCAAGGCTGAAGCGTAGCCTGACCCCGTTCCGACCTCGAGCACTTTGTCGCCGGCTTTCAGATCGGCCTTTTCGAGCATCAGAGCCACAATGAACGGCTGCGAAATCGTCTGGCCCTCACCGATCGACAGCGGCGCGTCGTCATAGGCGTATTCCTCGAAGCCCGGCGCGACGAATTTTTCGCGAGGCACCGTGCGCATCGCCTCGATGACGCTTCGATCGCCAATGCCCCGGCGCGTCAGCTGATGCTCCACCATGCGATCTCGGATGCGTGTCATATCCATGGATCGGCTCCACTGTCGCCGGTTGCACCTTGGGGCGAGCTTCTGGGCCGGGCAGAAGAATGAAAAGCAACGGAGGGTCCGTCAATTCCACGCGGTGCTCGGTCCATGTGGGGAACTTAGTGTGAAGAGCGAAGTTCGACAGGCATATGCAAACGGGAAATACCGTTCCCATGAGGTGTCAGTGTCCACGAACCCACTCACTACCGAACCGGTCGAAGACCTTGCCTCACGCCTTGAGGCGATGACTGACGACGAAGTGTTTGCGACCATGAGCGAGCTGGAAAGAGCAAGCGAAGCTGCTGGAGACGACGCGGCAGAAGAGATCCTTCCCCGGATTGCTTTGACCGAAAGTGAGATCGAGCGGCGCTATCCCGGCGAACTGCTCGCGCCCTATCGCAACTGGAAGCAACGACAACCGCTGCTGTGACGATGTCGCTGCAGACGACCTTCCGCCGATACAAACAAAGATGGAGGTTTCAATGAGCAGCTCCGAGACGACGACGGATCACAAGGTGATCCAGAAATGGGCGGAAAAAAGGGACGGTAAGCCGGCGGTGATCCGCGCCGGCGGTAAAGGCGGCGGCGTGCTGCGCATCGATTTCGGTGAAAAGGAAGAGGAATTCGACGAGATCGGCTGGGACGAATTCTTCAGGATCTTCGACGAGAACAAGCTGGCTTTCCTTTACCAGGACAAGACCAAGGACGGGAAGACGAGCCGTTTCAATAAATTCGTGGAGCGCAGTTAACGCGCCGAACGCGGCTGTAGCGATCCAATCACCGCGAGGGTCGCCTCTCAGTCCATTATTGCGCCATAGCCGGTCTGTGCGCGTCGCCGGCATCATCCTTCTCTGTCGAGCCAATCACCGCCCATGAATCGAGCAGGATGGCTCCGAATAATGGCGTGGCGCCCGTCAGGGCTTTTCACAATGTTTCGCCTCGTCAGTCGTCCGTCGCGCGTCAACCTCGGTTCTAAGAAATGTTCCGTCGCTCAACGGCACCGGCACGTCGAAGGAGTATCGCCCGATGTACGGTGTCGAAGAACTTAAGCTTCCACCTCGCCGTAAAGCTGGCCGCACATCGACAGCGATCGGCGCATCGCAGCCACGCGGTCTTCGGCATCTTTGGAAGAATAGGCCCAGATCTCGGTCGCCCAGCTCTTGCCGTCCATATCATACTGCAGGGCAAACCTGTAGAGCCGGCGGTCATCGACGTCCGTGGCCACGAAGCCGGCATCAGGATCGTCCCGACTGATTCTGGCTCTGCTGAAACTGAGAACATTCACAACATGCTCCTTCGCCACACATGGTACGGTTCCCGGAATGAGGCGCCGCTTTCCAAGTGCCTAACCAAGTCGTCTGGATTTCGTTCCCTCTCGAAGTCGCACGGGACCGAGTTTCCGGCCGTACCGATGCAGATGGCGGGACCGAGCCGAAACGATCCATTTGTAAATCACGCTCACGCGACTACTTTATGTGAAGTCATTCCTCCTCTCGGTAGGAGAGAGGAGACGAACGGGAGCAAGTCATGTGCAGAAATATCAAACCCCTCTTCAATTTCGATCCGCCAGCGACGGATGAGGAGATTCATGACGCCGCGCTTCAATTCGTGCGGAAGTTGAGCGGAACCACTAAGCCGTCGAAACGCAATGAGGCAGCGTTTGAGCAGGCGGCTAAGTCAATCGCCAAGTGCGCCCAAGAGCTGCTCGGTTCACTTGAGACCTCCCAACCTCCTCGTGATCGAGAGGAAGTTGCCGCAAAGGCGCGCGCGAGAACAGCGATCCGCTTCGCGTAAGAGAGCTTTGGCTTGCCTCATAACCCGAGCAATGCGGGCTGCTTGCGCTTCGACATCCTTCGGATCCGAGGTTGGTAACGGTCCACCGTTCGAGTTTGATCGAGAGCCTGATCTAAAGCTCGCTGCGCAGACAGCGCCCACGCTCGGCGTCGATTTGTCTGCCGTCTATGGTTCCGACCTTTAGGGAGCTCAAGGATGACAAGGCGCCGACACGAGTTTTGTTCAAATGCTTCAGCTGAGCTGTACGGCGCGGTCAGTGGTCGGGGCTATAATTGAACACGGCCGCGAAATCGGTCGGTTGACTACCGCCATTTCTCAGTAAGAAATCCCGACGGGCCTTGAACGGGATCGCTGTGGGGTACGGGTAAGGACAAGATTTTCGCCAGCATTTCACTCGAAGCAGCCGAAGTCTGGATGTCGGCATGCTGCCCTTTAGGATAAGCACCAACCACCTGGAAGTCCGAGGTGCAACCGAGATTCTGGTGCCCCGTCCCGGCCGGAAGCACCAAACAGTCTCCCGCCGCCACCTTCAGTGCTTGACCGCTGGGACCGCCGATCAGCAGGGTGGCGCTACCAACAGCAATCCCAAGCACCTCATGGGCGCCGGAATGGTAGTGCTGATAATCGAAGACACCGTTTATCCAGATGCCTGTCCAACCATTGGCTGCGAAGCGACTCTTGAAATCAGCTGCTCCACCATCGGCAGAAAGCCCCCTGTAAAGCAACACAGGAAGACGCTGATTGTTCGGAACCCAGTCACTTGGCTCGAAAATTATCGCCTCGGCGTTCATGTTGAATCCTAAGGTCGCCATCGATTGCCGCGGTGCGACGGCCCCAGAGCGTTCAAGTCATTCATACAGGTTTCAACACACTCTTGCACGGAAGGCATCTGTGCTGGCGCTTCAAAAAGCTGAACCCTAGTCCCCGGGCCATTCGACGTGGACTATCTGTGCAATAGAGCGACAAGCGATATCGGTATCTCGACTGCGGAAAAATCCATTGCCGCACCGATAATCACCGCCCACACCACGATCAGGAAAATGAGCGCCGCAATCCTGATTTCGACTGGCCCCACTATCTGCTCCATCCCAACATATGCGTCCCCCCGGACAAACTGTTTTTATCCCTCGCCCAAATTCGCCATGCGCGAGGGATGATGCGCGACTGTCGGGAGCGTCGGCGCGGACAGCGTCGATGTCTTGGCTCTCTCAAAGCTGATGTCGCTTTGGCCGGTCAAGTCGCCGGATATCGCCCTGTTGCTGCGTTCGAGATAATGCCCATCAAGGAAGGATCGGTAGGCGCCTGCGATACCTTCCTTCAGGCCTATCCTGGGAGACCAACCGAGCGTGCGAAGCTTGTCGACACTCAAGAGCTTGCGCGGGGTGCCGTCTGGCTTGGTGGGGTCGTGCGTGATCTTGCCTTCGAAACCCACGACCTTGGAAACGAGGTGTGCCAATTCGAGGATGGCGATGTCTTCGCCGGAACCGATGTTCACATGACTTTCGGCGGAATAGGTCTTCATGAGATGGAGGCAGGCGTCGGCGCAATCGTCGACATGAAGGAATTCGCGCCGCGGCGTGCCGGTACCCCAGATACATATCTCTCGCTGCCGATTGATCTTCGCCTCATGCGCCTTGCGGATGAGCGCCGGCATGACGTGGCTCGAGTCGAGGTCGAAATTGTCGCCTGGACCATAGAGGTTGGTCGGCATGGCCGAGATGAAATCCTTGCCGTGCTGTTTGCGATAGGCAGCGCAGAGCTTTAAGCCGGCGATCTTGGCGATCGCATACCATTCATTCGTCGGCTCAAGCGATCCAGTCAGAAGTGCGTCCTCGACGATCGGCTGATCGGCGAATTTCGGATAGATGCAGGACGAGCCGAGAAACATCAGCTTTTCGACGTCAGCTTTATGGGCGGCGTGGATGACATTGGCTTGAAGAACCAAATTGTCGTAGAGGAAGTCGGCCGGATAGGTAGCGTTGGCGAGAATGCCGCCGACCCTCGCAGCCGCCAGGAAGACAGCATCGGGACGATACTTGCTCATCCAGGCTTCCACCTGCTCCTGACGTCTGAGATCGACCTCGGCGCGGGGGGCGGTCAAAATCTCGCAGCCCTCCGAAGCGAGACGCCGCACGATCGCAGAACCCACCATGCCGCGGTGGCCCGCGACATAGACCCTTTTTCCGGCAAGGCTGTAGATCACCTCAGGCATAAGCAAAACCCTTGGTGACACCGACCGATGGAACATTTCGTGCCATGACTTTCAGATCCTCGCGAACCATCTCGGCCACCAGCTGATCAAGATTGGTCTCATGTTTCCAGCCAAGCTTCGTGTGCGCCTTCGTCGGATCGCCGATCAGAAGATCGACTTCAGTCGGACGGAAGTAAGCCGGATCGATCTCCACCACACATCGGCCGGATGTCTTGTCGTACCCCTTTTCCTCGACCCCCTGGCCACGCCAATCGATCGGCATGCCCACCTTGGCAAAGGCCTTGTCGACAAAGGAACGAACCGAATGCGTTTCGCCGGTCGCAAGCACATAATCCTCCGGTTCGTCTTGTTGCAGCATCAGCCACATGCCGCGGACATATTCGCGTGCATGTCCCCAGTCGCGCTTGGCATCCAGATTACCGAGATAGAGCCTTTCCTGCAGTCCAAGATGGATAGCCGCCGCCGCCCGGGTGATCTTGCGGGTCACGAACGTTTCGCCTCGGATCGGGCTTTCATGATTGAACAAGATGCCGTTCGAAGCGTGCATGCCATATGCCTCGCGATAATTGACCACGATCCAATAGGCATAGAGCTTGGCCGCCGCATAGGGTGACCGAGGGTAGAACGGCGTCGTTTCGCTCTGCGGAACTTCCTGGACTTTGCCATAGAGTTCCGAGGTGGACGCTTGGTAGAAGCGGGTCTTCTTCGTCAGCCCCAGGAGGCGAATGGCTTCAAGCAGCCGGAGGGTGCCGGTGCCATCGGCGTTCGCCGTATATTCCGGGGTCTCGAAAGAGACTTGAACGTGGCTTTGTGCGGCGAGATTATAGATCTCGTCCGGTTGCGTTTCCTGAACGACGCGGATGAGGTTAGTTGAATCCGTCATGTCCCCGAAATGCAGGATAAAGCGCGGATTCTCGATGTGAGGATCCTCGTAGAGATGCTCGATGCGGCTGGTGTTGAAGGACGACGAACGCCGCTTGAGGCCGTGAACAATATAGCCTTTCTCCAAGAGCAATTCGGCCAGATACGCACCGTCCTGACCTGTTATGCCCGTAATCAGCGCAACTTTTCGGTTCTCTCTCATTCCCGTATCCATGATTGCCCTCTAACTCGAATACCAATGCAGAAAGTGATGCTTCATGGTTCGGACAATCTCAAGAATTGAGCGATTACCATTAAGCGTGTTGTATTCAGGCTTTTGATCGTAGTATTTCATCAGAGATTTCGAAAAAAGCTCCGAGTCGCTGAAGTTATACAATGCGTGAGTTTTGGGATTTACGTTGTTGATCGCGACAAGGATTTCCGAGTTTCGCGAGCTTTTCATTTGCTGGAGGCCGAATTCGAACGCGCGGAGGCTCGTCCTTCCCCATCTGACAACTGCCAGTGTCCTTTCCGTCAGGGCAGTCAAATGCACAGTATCTGTCGAGACGAGCACAGGCGCGCTATCGAAGATGACAATATGGCCGGCCGCGCCTGCCATCTCGATGATTTCTGCCATGCCGTTAGAACGGGTGCGCCGCTGGAGACGGGATTTGCCCGATGGAATGAAGTGGATACCGCTTGGATGGCGGTAGACGATGTCGCGGATATCCGCCTGCCCGTTCAGGAAATCGCTCAATCCGTGCGTTAGTTCCGACCGGAAAAACGAATCGAGCTTACCCCGGCGAAAATCGGCGTCAACCAGGAGCACCGGAATTGCTGCTGCGGCAAGCTCAATAGCCAGCGATCTCGCGACAAGTGACTTTCCATCTCCGCTGTGAGCCGACGTAACGACGATACTGTTCGGCAACTTGCCGCCACTGGACTGTTTGAGTGAAAGTACCACGGTACGAATTGCTTCGTCGAACATCGGGACCGGCATATGTTCGAACATCGTTTTCGAATTTTCCCTCCGCGCCAGACGCGGGATGAGTCCAGCCGGTATCGTGCGTGGTATTCGAGCGATTTGGTCGAAACTCCGGACGGTCCGGTCCCACATTTCGATCACGAAAGCAGCCGTTATGGCGGCCGAGATTGCAGCCAGGAGAGAGCCCACCAGATAGAAAAGCCGTCCACGTCCCTGTGATACCAGCGGCACTGCAGCCGGTGAGAAAACCTCCAATTCCGCCCCCGGCAGCTTGGCCTTGGCGGCAAGGTCACGGCGCTGGTCCTCAAGCTTGTCGAGTTCCGCTTGCTCCTTTTCGGCAATACGCTGCAGGCGCGTCAGTTCCGTCTGCGCCAGGGCATCGCGTGTGCGTTTCTCCTGAGCGACAGCCAAGATGGATTGCACTGCGTTGGCTTCATGATCGAGCGCGACGAGCTTGGCGCGCATTGTTTGGAGATATTGCTTGTTCGCAAGGTCGAGATCGATACGGGATTGTTGGATCTTCTCGCGTAAATCCACCACGGCCTCGGCATTGCCGTCATATGTCTGAAGAAGACGGGCGAGATCTTGCTCCTGTGCGTGGAGATCGCGCTGCTTGGTGGCAATACTGTCTGGCATGACTATATTCTGCACTGCGACCGAAGCGTTATCCGTCGCTGCCAGCATGGATATCGTCGCCTTTACCTCCATCCGGCTTTCCTCGATTTTCCCTTGGCGGCCAGTGACTTCCAGGAGCGTTTTTATACGTTCATCTTGAGCGTCCTCTTTCGAGACGATGTCCATCGATTCTTGGTAGTTGCGGGCAGCGTCGCGAGCAGTATCCGAGCGAACCTGCTGTTCGGTGATGCGCTGTCGGATCCATTCTGCCGCTGCATCGAGGCGGCCACGGACGCTGTCCTTCCGCTCATCGAGGTAAATGCTGACGACCCGGTTCGGAACTGCGGCTGCGAGTTCAGCATCAGTCGCAGTGAAGCTGATCTGGATAACCTCACTCTTATCTTCATGCCAGACGCCGAGCGCTTGATAAAATACCGGGATGGTAGCTTCGATGCCGTCTCCCCCCGGCAAAACGGATTTTTTCGTGTCGAACAAGCCGCGCAACTTTGCCCTGATTCTCTCAATGAACGAGATTTTCCGCAGCGCCGGATTGAATTCCGGCAGCGCGTTAAGTCGCATTTCGCGGACGACTCGCTCTGCGATGCTTCTGGAAAGAAGCCGCTCAGTCTCCGACTTCACGTCAAGCAGATCACCACGGCTGGTATCGTCCGCACCAAGTGCGGTCGCGAGAGGCTGGTGGACAATCAATCGGGCCCAGGCCTGATAGGTGGGCTTCAACCCTGAGATCATATTCGCCGCGGGCACCATCAGCAGCACGGTTATCGCAATGATCATGATCATTCTTCGCCGGATGAGACCGATGGCAGATGCCAAATCGAAGCGGTCCGCCTTGGTCTCTACCTGAAAGCGAGGATCATAGCGCATCGGCGAGATCGGAAGGTTGCGGTCCGGCGGAAGAGTAGAAATCGTCATCGTGCGCCAACCATGGCTTGAGGTTTCGCGGAAACGGTTTCGTAAAGTTTCTCGAGCGACCGCATATAAGCCCTCATGCTGAAATGGTTGAGATAATGCGCGCGCCCCTGGACGGCGAGGCGGATGCAGATTTCTGGATCCGACACCAGCTTCGCCAGGGCTGCGGCCAGGACATTCGGATCTCCGACGGGCACGAATATCCCAGTCTCACCGTCGGTAATGACTTCGTCATGTGCCCCAACACGCGTGGTAACGACCGCGAGCCCGTGGGACAGCCCTTCGAGCACCGCCATTGCCAGACCTTCCGCGTGCGAAGGCAAGACCAGGATATCTGCACGCGCACACAGGGCTCGCGCCTCAGCGGCGTCGAGCCAGCCGGGCATCTCTACCAGATTGGAAAGCGCCATGGCGTCAGCCTGACGGCGATAATCCTCGATCGGTCCGTCGCCTGCCAATACAGCCCGCCACTGGTGGTCTTTCATGACGGGGTGGCTGAGGGCCAACAGAAGGTCCGTGACACCCTTGCGTTCGCTCAACCGGCCAAGGAATACGATCAATGGTGTCTGGCCGACGCGAATATCGTGCGCCCCAGGATCGGGGACGCAATTATGGGCCACGAGCGTGCGAGCCTCGTCAACGCCAAGAAGTGCCGTCAGCGTCATGCGGTCGCGCTGGCCCAGGGCCACAACGCAATCGGCGTTCTGAAACATCCGACGAATAAGTCGCTTTTGACGGGGCGAGCGTTGCGCAAAGTCGCCGGCGTAATCGTAGTCGTGTAAGTGCAATATGTGGCAGCAC
>Ga0123341_1000248_pt1 | contig 28931 bp, 19 predicted proteins | sample Turbeapinknodule_FD_89959 | JGI IMG/M metagenome (GOLD analysis project Ga0123341, IMG submission 89959) | Root nodule microbial communities of legume samples collected from Mexico - Turtle bean Mexico pink nodule | ecosystem: Host-associated > Plants > Roots > Nodule | place: Mexico: Nepantla...
GACGATTTGGGGTCATTTGACCTTATCTATATTATTATGTTTTTAGTATTAGACAGTCTAGTTTTGTGTTAGATAATATTCGCTGAAATAATTTTAATTTGACTGCTAAATGACAATATGTCTAGTTCAACATTAAGTACAATGATTTGTGATTAACAAAGATATCCTAACTTAATTGAGTGCCTAAATAATGTATATTAAGACCTTATGTATGAGAAGTTGAGAGATTTTGTTGCACAATTATAACACACACATGCATCTAGATATTAGATATGTTAAACTACTTTAATGTATAATTTTGTGATCTACTTGCAGATCAAAGTCTTAGATTTGCTCAAGTGTTAATATCTGGTAGGACATAATTAATACTATTTTTTTGAAAAACATAAATCAATATTCTTTATTACATATCAATTTGATACTTAAATAAATGTATTGATTTATAGTTATTAAAATGGAGTACATAATGGATTGTACTTTTGTTTATAATATGCATATGTCTTGTTGATGATATTGATTTATGTATACTTATCTTGTGTTTAGTAATTTACCTTTCTCTTTTTGATTACTTGGAGTTTGCTATGATTGTACTTAATATATGTGTAGATAAGATTGTAAATTCACATGTTGAACTTGAAAGGAATTAGTATATTTTATAGATATTTTTCTTTTTGGATGAATGTACACTAACACACATATATATTATGTATGCGTCTTCTTTTGAAATACTTTTAGTTATGTGAACCATATGTTAAGCACCACTACAACATAGTGTGTGTATGCATTTAAAGTATAAAGCTACTATCTTAACTTTATTTTTTACCACTTTCCTTGCTCATCAAACTTGTTTTCTAAACTCACTTGGTTCTTATGATGCCTTTTCCTCTTAGCTAAGAAATTAGGATCCAAACATTATTCTTGTGAATTGTGAAAGTGCCAGATTTTAGTAATATTTCATATTAAATACAAGTACTTATGGATATTAATTGATAAAATAACCCCTAATTTATAAATGTATACATTTGTACATATTTTGTGATTTTAATAAGAATGATTTCTTCCCATATTTGTGTTAATTTTAGGATTCTAGGGAAGAATGAAGATGATTGGGCAAAAGAAGAATATACAAAGCTAAAAAGGGAAAGCTGGAATGCACCAAGCACTCACCAAAGCTCGCCCAAAACTCACCTAAGCCAGACGCTCCCAAAGGATCTCGCTCAAACAAGCTCAATCTCGCCCAAGCGAGATTGCTCCAGTGACGTTAGAGCTTTTTTTGTGCTTCTCGCCCAAGCGAGCCCAATAACGCCCAAGCGAGAAGTCACTTAGCCCAAGTCAATTAGGTTAAATAAGTGGGTTGAGGCACAACCCTAGACACACAAGATTGAGAGGAAAACACCATTGAGTGAATTGTAATCAATTGCGAGAATAGAAGGTGTTAGAAACCCTAGAGGAGGCAGTCGTAAAGGAGAAACATCCATAATATTTTTTTCTTGCTCTCCCTGTTTGTAATAGGCATCATGTGTTGCTAATTCTACCCTTTGGAATTGGGAGTAATTTGGTCAAACTCTTATGTCTTTAGGTGATATCTAAACATAATATTTTGTTCTTGATTGATGATTGGTATTGTCGTTTTGTTTCTAATGCTTGGTTTACCATGATCTCGAAATTTAGAATTGACTAGAAAATACTTCTAAGTTTTTGACCCAAATGATAATGCTTAACATAATTTAATGCTAAGAATAAATTTAAAATATTAATTGCTATCAACGTCTGATCTTAATGGTAATAAGTTTTTATAAATATTTGAGGATTCGATATTTAGAAGACATCTTAATAGTTTTATATGCGAGGAATCAATATAAATGATTTTTATACAGGCATCAATATTAATCAAATGACACAATATTGTTATGCTAATAAAAATACAAAAGAGTGAGAAAGATGAACCCCAATTCCTATTTTTCCAATTGAAGCAACAAACTCTTTGACTTGTTTTCTTATTAATCATTGCAACAAACTTTATTATTATGTTTTCTATTTAGTGAATCTTTTACTTGATTATTCATCTATTTCTTATGGGTTCGATATTTGTCCTTGCGAAAAAAATTATTACTTTTGACAACATGATGTACTTGCCGTAAAAAGTCATCAAATTGATTGATTTATTCTTTCATTGTTATAATGTAGTTATCATCTAACAATGTTTGATCTATACTTTTGGGTTTTGGGTTCAATATTTGAGATACATGAATATATAACTTGAATGAGTTGATATTTAGTTCTTTAGCATTGCCTCATGTGCTTTTCTCTTGAGGGTGAAATGTCACATAGTTTTAGTCTTTCATTAGCCATTGTGGCTTCAAAACAATGTCTAAAATATTCAAAGAACTTCGTTTGAAGGTTGTTCTACATTTGTGTTTACTTCATTTGAACCTCCAAATTACACAAACATCTTATACTTTTGATATTTTTCTATTAGTTTGATCTAGTATAGTTTGAAGAATGAATTATTCTTTGAAATCTAACATTTGTTTCTCTAAGTTTTTTATTTTTCATTTTTTTAATTTTATTTGTGTTTGATGTTGCTTAGAGATTGTGCTACAATTTTGAAAAAGATTCATATATGTAATTTATTTATTTTCTTTTTAAGTGTATAATAGTCCAAATATCATAATTTGTTGTGACTTTATCCACTCTATATCTGCCACGAACAATTGATGTATCCTACAACATATGTTTACTAAGGGACAAAGGTTGTCATGCTTCTCATTTGGTGGGGTTTTGCAAGAACTAGGGGAACTCGAACCTATCAAGCGGATTAGCTCTATGTCACCCAACAATGTTGCTTTTCAACATCATCAGACTCATTCGATAGCCCCAAAGACAAACTACTAGCAGAGGAGAAGGAAGACATGATTTACCTTGAAGAAAGAATCTCTCAAATATTTCGGACCGATGGTTACCCAGACAACATCAAAGTAGGAGTGTTGAGACCACTATTTATAGTTAGGAATAGGCGAGAAAAAGTGAATCGTCGGGATCCCCCAACTGTTAAAACACTTCCCCTTCAATGACCACAATCTCACGACCTTTCACATCCCTAAAATGCGCGACTCCCTAAAAGTGAAAACGAACTGACACGACCCGTTAACCTTAAAATCATTTCCCCTTCAGCGGTCACAATCTCATCACGCTTCACATCTTTGGCATGTGCGACTCTTAATGTAGGTAAACCTCCTAGACTCTTTGTACGTTTTCACATACTCTATAGCCTAGGAACTAATATACTATATGGTATTGATAAGATCTCGATATGAGTCTGGGGGCAATGTACTGCATGAGCCTAGATGATCATGGAATTCTAAAATACTCTCAACAACATGAATTAAATGACAATCCTAGAATTAACGACGATTGTCACACTCTCGATATACAAAATGACGCATAATTAAATGATACTTAGGTATATGTACATATATAAATCCATTTATAGTAGGATAGTATAACTAGGAGAGTGCTCAAGGTAAGACAATGTAGAATTTATATAGCTTGAATGGGAAATTGATTTCCCTCCAAATTTCGAGTAACTTAAAGAAACGAAAACTAGAACACTGACTAGCAAAGAGTGAAAACAACAACAACAAAAATTATCCAATTAAGAACATATGATTTTAAAGAAATAATCTCACTATGGTAAAATCAATTGTTATTTTTTAATCTTCAAGTTCCACATCCTTACGTGAGAGTTTGGATAACACGCCCTTGTAATTACCACCAAATTATTTATCTATCTTTAAAGATGTTATCATAAAACTAAAAGACATATCTTCTAATTACGTACTCCATGTTTAATATTTTTCAAGAATTGATTCGTTCAAGTGAGTAAAGTCATGTTTATGTTAAAAATCCATGTAAGCAGGTATGTAAATAAAGTATGAGATCTGTGCATTTCATCACAGGTGTGGTACATAATTACAACGTATAAATGAATCACCCCACCACACTCCGGAATATGGGCCGAAGAAAACAAGAAAGAAAAAGCAATAATCCGAGTTGGCAGAAAAAAAAGGGGTAAATGGCTGGCGCAGCCACGCTGCTTGGTCTGAATCTGAAATAAAATGCTTATGACGACGCCGTGGGTCCCAATTAGCCTTCACACTCCCGTTTTTTTTGTTCTCTGCCAAACGTTCTCTCTACTCTCACAACCCTCTCTTCAACGATCTCTCTCTCTCTCTCTGACATTAACACAAACACTTTCTCCTCATTCTCCTTCCTCTGCTCTCTCTATATAAATATCTCTTTCGTTTGCAGTCACTACAATACACAACAAAACAAAACAAATTTTACTTTCACTTAACACCGATTTCACTCACTCACTCACTCACACTTCAAATCAAATCTTACGCAGACAAAGGATTTTCTTTGACGCCGATGGCGCTTTCGGCCTCCGACGTGCCGGCGATGTACTCGCTGCTCGCGAATTCCATGAGCGCCGATCACCGCCTACGCTCTCCGGCGGAGGACGCCCTTGCGCAATCGGAGTCCAGGCCTGGCTTCTGCTCGTGCCTCCTCGTAACATTCTATTTCTCTCTCCTAGGGTTCTAGTGAAGTTTGCATTGTGCTTTCTGTTTCGTTTTGAGGTTTTGGTTTTGGCGAATGGAACTGCAGGAAGTGATTACCGCGAAAGATTTGGCGTCGCAAACGGATGTACGCATGATGGCCACCGTGTATTTTAAGAACAGCGTCAACCGCTACTGGCGCCACCGCCGCGATTCCTCGTAAACGCTTCTGAGTTTTCGTTGTTAGGAGTGTTTGTTTCTTTTGCTTTATTTGCTCATAAATTAGGGGGGAAATGTATTCAAAATGCTGATAAGAGGTTGTTTTTGGATTTAGTTTTGATAGTGGGGCGGTGAAGCCGTGTTTTGTGTGAAAATCAAGCTGAACCTTACATGCAACAATGTGTGAATGGTAATGTGATATTTTTAATGTGTTTTTGTTCAGCGGAATTAGCAATGAAGAGAAAATGCACCTGAGGCAGAAGTTGTTGATGTACGTGAGAGAGGAGAATGATCAGGTGTTTTGATTTTAGTGGATGTTTTGTAAGTCTGTGATAGTGCTTGCTATTTGATTTGGTTTTTGCGGAGACGAACATTGTGCATGTTTGTGTTTAGAGTGTTGGCTTGTTACTGTTACTACTAACTGAATGCTTTCATTAGTTACTTCGGTTCAAGAAATGTTCATTCTTGTCAGTGATGGTTGAGATTTATATTGTTCAATTTGCATGGGTTCTAACTTCTAGGTTGTTACCTCTCCACTGCAACATATTTTCCGAATTAGATACTTTGTGAATGGTAAATTATAGTCATCCTTTGCCCTACGCTGCTTTTCGGAGGCATTCTAGTATTTTTTTTATTGGTTATGTTTGTGAACCTATGATGGGATTTAGATATTTACTTCTCCTAATTCCTCCATTTTAAAAACGCAGATAGCTCTGATGCTGGCAGTGCTCATCTCCAAAATCGCTCGTATTGATTATCCCAAAGAATGGTACTTTCTAATATTTATTTCTTTGGTATTCAAGAATATTTACAGTGCCTACAATACTGCAATGGAAATTTCATCCGGTCCCTCCTTTTATTTCTCTCTTCCATTGTTCTTTTTGTTTCATTGTCTATCTTAATGAATTCCCATGCATGACGATAGGCTTTATCTAATGGTTTTTTATTTCCTAAGCAAGTCCTATCTTCCACAATGATTTGTCTTAGTTGTCTTTTATTACAGTTTTCTAGATATTTATACTAAAGAAGCGTTCTAGATTTTTAGTTTTCTTTGAGAGGCATTATCAACATGCATGGTTTTGTGCTGCATACATGTCATAATCTATCTTAATGCTTGGCTTGTATTGTATGCATTTTTATGATTTTAACATTCTTCTTAAAGCAGTCCTATATATTGATATGCTAATTTAATGACTCCTCAGGCCAGACATCTTTTTGATTTTATCACAACAACTTCAATCAGCAGATGTTCTAGCTTCCCATCGAATCTTTTTAATTCTATTTAGGACATTAAAGGAGCTGTCCACAAAACGCCTTACATCAGATCAACGCAACTTTGCAGAGGTGCAATTCCTTCTGTTATTCTTTTTTCTGTTCTCTCATGCTTTCAGCTGTCTAAATCCTTGCCTTTATGCTGTACATTGAAAATTTACAAAATGTCTACAGTCATTATTGAAATGACATGCAAACCTCAATAATAATCTTACCTTTCTTTTTATTTAGAAAAGAAAAATCTTCTATATAAAAACCTTGTTTACATATTTGCTGTCAGCATATTGAAGAGATCTTGGATACAGATATACATATCCTAAATCACACAACTATGCACAACTTTTTTCATAATATGTTTTAACTTGTTCTTACAAGGGTAGCAAGGAGGTCCTATTGGTGAGTTGTTGGAAACTTGGATGTAGGTATTTGAAGGCTCTATGGCTCGATACATTAAACTTTTGAGGAGGCAGTATCGCCACTCTCCCTTGAAAGGTTGTCCCAACTATCTAGTAGTTAAGGTCTATAGGAGTAGCTTAATTTGTTTTTTCGTTCTGGACGGGATGTGTATCACTAAACCTAGTGTGTTCTTCAATTTTAGGCATATCTGCATGGGAGTGTGACTCTTGCCTCTAGAGGGTCATTTTCATTAAATTGATTATTTTGAGTTGACTTTGGTATACTAAGAGGAACTTTTAATAAGTCTAATATCATCCCGTTAAGAGGGTGATAAACTTAATTTATAAAGAGCAATATCCGTAAGTGACATGTATTGTTGAGTAGAGCCAGGTTCTGGAGTCCAATTTATGGATATGTATTGTATGTCTTAGGTGGGATAAGAACATTCGATGCTGCAGGCAACTTAAGTTTGTCATTGCTCAATACTAACATAACCAAAGATAACTGTTCTTTCACAATGATAGTGCCAGAATGAAAGGTGGGGATGTGTGCGCTTTAAGTTTTATTTAACTCCAGTATCTTTTTATGTTTATTACTTCATTCTTAATTATTTTAAACACAAATAGTTGCAATTATCTAGCCTTACGTAGTACATATGGTCTATCCTATAGGCGCTGTTGGGGTTTATGTTGTATTCTGTTTTATTGTTTCCCATATTTTCTGCATCTGATTACATAGTTCTTATAGAATAAGATTACTGTTTAGTACATTGTATTCAAATATACAATCATTTTGTCTGGCAGATATCGTCTCATTTCTTTGATTATAGTTGGCGCCTTTGGCAAAGTGATGTGCAAACAATACTGCATGGTTTCTCTTCTCTTTCTCAAAGCTCTAGTTTAAATGCTGAAGATCAGCCTCATGAACTGTATCTTACATGTGAGAGATGGTTGTTATGTTCAAAGATTGTGAGGCAGTTAATTGTTTCAGGATTTCAAAGTGATTCAAAGTGTTTTCAGGTAAATTCTCCATCCATCCCCTGTTTAATTCTCTATGATGAGTGTGTGTTTTGAGAGTTGAGCACTCTGATATTTTTTTCTGGTAATTGTAAGTTAAGGTATTCAGCCTTATATTACTACTTATATTTTGCAGGAGGTTCGGCCAGTCAAGGAAGTCGCACCTGTATTCTTGAGTGCCATTCAATCACTCCTTCCATACTGTGAGGCTTCTATTTTTGGTGTATATATTTTCATCCTCATGTCGACTTTAGGAGAAATAACTATATTATAAACATTTTTAGAATGGATTAAGAATAGTTTGGTTCGTAGAGAAAAGTTGTACCTTCAGTGTGCTACACAAAAGCATGTCAAGTTACAGTTTTGAAGAATGATAATGTGGAAATGGGATTTTGATGATCCAACATTGTGTGGATAGATTTTCTTTGAATTGGTATGCAAACTTTTGGAGATGTAAGGGAAGATCTTTACTGTATGTGAACTTTATCTCCACAATCTTTAACTTATGATTGAATGTGCTTAGGCACAATTGGATGTTTTGTTCGTCGGAGTAGCAAGCCCAGACATGATGTTTAATGTATTTTTTTTGCCAGAGGTTGGATGATATAATTTAGTTGGTGAGCCAGTAGAAGTATGTTCTAAACTTGAGCTGGAAGAGAATGATGTTGCAAATAATAGTCAAGCTGGCTGGATGAAATGGATAAGAAATTGGGCACACTTTTTTTTATTGGAAAATGCCAGTCAAATTCCAAGGAAAATTCTCCTTGACAGCTACAAGACCAGCAATACTCTGGTAGTTGATATTGCATGGTTAAGAGTCAACAAAAAACAGAAAATAAATAAATAGTGGAGAAAAAAATTTAAATACCAAGGTAGATAGTGGATTTATAGGAAAAGATAAAATAAGGAGTGAATGATCCTCAAAGTGATTTTTATGTAAAGCACAACGAGAAAATACACTGACTACCATTTCTTGAATCTTTGTAGACTTGGATATTTAACATATATCATTGTCACCATGTTTATGTGTATCTTAATCTATCTTTATTTGTCAGTATCCTCTAAAGTTGTATTTTAGTTTTTGTTTTCTCTTTATTTTTGCAAGTGGCTATATGATATGCAAGTGGATGTTGTGTTAAAAAAAATTAAACCTTTAAATGTTAATATTGCCTCCCATCGTAAAAACTGTATTATAAACTCGTAAGATAAGAAATTCCCAAAGGGGCAAAAGAACTTTGTTGTATTACTCTTGCAATGTACAGAAAGTTACACATACAACTCTAGCACTAGAAGGTCCAGAACCTCCTACTAATAATGCAATCCTTTTCTCTCTACTTTCCCCCCAAAATTCACAAGCACTTATATACAAAACTTCCCAACCAGCAGCCACAAAACCACTAACAAACTCTTCAGCTACATGAATTAAATCAAATAGTTGTATTTCTCTCTCCCTTATTTCCCTTTTCATAGACCTTAATAGGAGGGTGTGTCCTAAATAATATCTGACCTATCAAGATTCACCTTGTCCTCAAGGTGGAATTCAACCATTATAGAAACTTCCTCCAAACTACCCTAAAATTTTGGTAATTGCTTCCATTTGACTATAATTCTTGGTGTCCTCCCTTATTGACTCAGCAATCCAACACGACTTCTAGTGGCAAAGTCAACACAAGTTTGTCCGTTAATCCTTCAGGGCGGGGTTGAGATTTCTGTGTAGGATATATAACCTTCTCTAAAAGAACCATATGAAAAACTGAATGAATCTTAGAACATAGTTGCAGTTCCATTTGGTATGCCATAACTCCAATCTTAGCGAGAATTTTGTGGGGACCGTAATAATGGGGACTTAACTTTTCATTCACCATTTTAGCTAAGGATCTCATTCTACATGGTTGCAACTTGAGATATACCGATTCACCCACTTTTAGTTGAACATCCCGACGATGATTATCAACATACCTTTTGATTTGATTTGGGCATTTTGCAAGTTCTTCCATAACTCTTTCATTGAAGAGTCTTGTTGGAAAGTGAGATAATTTATTTCTTCAACTCGAGAAGGAACAATAGTCCCTCTTGGCAAAGGGGGAGGGTTTTGACCATAAAGAGCTTTAAAAGGGGACATTTGAGCAATGTTGTCAAGATAGCGAGTTTACTCGTATGCTCACAGAAGTCAGCAAGTTTGGAGGGCCAAGCGAGGTGACTCGGCAGACGGATCAGGATCAAAGTGAGGTGCCGTGCAGCTCAGTGGATTGGCAGAGGTTGTCAATCCTTGATCATGACTCGTGTGCGGCCATTTTTGGCCAAAAAAAATGGAACTTGGTTGCTCTAATTAAAACCCACATGTCGTTAGCGAAAAAGACAGAGAAAATGAGGTTTTCAGCGGCATGCAAGGTTCAATGATCTTGTGCGATGACGACATGCGCTCCGTTGAGGCTGTGACGGTGGTGGAAAATGAAGAAATTAGGTGGGATGTTGGGTGCCGTGTGCGGCACATGAAAGTGAAGGAGGTGTTGCCCATAAATAAATCGCTAATTTCAAAAAACCTAATTCAAACATTTGGGTCTTACTTGGCCCATTTTTAATATCCAGCCCATTGCAACCCTAACTATTCAAATAAGTCATTGGAGAAGTGTTCTACAGGAGGAAGTGAACAACAATATAAATTTAAAACCCTAATTAAATAAGGTTTATTTGGGCCTTTCGTGGCCCATTTAAAATATTATTAGTGTTGCACCCTAATAATTCTAATTCACACCGACTTTTAATCTTTTCTTTAAGCTATCTATACGTATATATTGTATTTCTTTTGACCACAATGCTTCCATCATAATCCATTATGGTTTGCATTATAACTTCTTAACGGGTTTTTGGGGTCTCTGATATTTTCTGTTATCCGATATCGATAACACTGTTAGTAACTCTTACGAGTCGAGTTACGATATTTTATCTCCTTTCTGATCCTCTTACGATTATGAGTTTGACAACATTGCATTTGAGTATAGACATTGTAGTTTGTGTTGAACCAAAACTTAGCCCAAGGGAAGTGCGAACCAAATCATGCTTCCAAATTTGCATCCATACGAGACAGTCTTGCCTCCTATTTTGCTCCTAAACTTCTCTCCAAAGCTTCTTTTAATTCCATCATTTTTGTAGTTACCATGTATAACTAACACCCACAAAGCCTAGAGCGAGCTCTTGTACCAGTTTATAGAAACTGGATTAGAAAACTCGAAAGATAAGAAACTCCCTAAAGGAGCAAAAGATTTTGTTGTATTACACTTGCAATGTACAGAAAGTTTACACATATAACTCTGGCACTTCGAGAGTCCAGAACCTTCTACTAAAAACACAAATCTTTTTTTCTCTACCTTCCTCCCAAAACCCGCAACACTTATATACACAGCTTCCCAACATAACAGCCACAAAACCACTAACAAACTCTTCAGCTACTCCAATTATATCAAATAGCTGTATTTCTCCTTTCATGGACCTTAATTGGAGGGTGTGCCCTAACACCTCCTCACAGTACAATCTGCAATGGCTACTTTCTGTGCCTTTTATTGTGCATAAAATGTTACTTTGTTTTTAATCTTACAAGACATTTATGTTTGCAGATTCTTCTTTTCCAAAGCAGTATCCTAAATTTTGGGACTTCGTAAAGAGGGCATGCACCAAATTGATGAAAATTTTAGTTGCCTTTCAGGGAAGACATCCTTACTCATTTGGTGATAAATTTGTGCTTTCTTCTGTCATGGACTTCTGTTTGAATAGGATAACAGATCCTGAGCCATATCTATTGTCGTTTGAGCAATTTCTCATTCAGTGTATGGTGATGATTAAAAATATTCTGGAATGTAAGGAGTACAAGCCAAGTCTTACAGGTAGGGTGATGGATGAAAATGGAGTTACTATGGAGCTGATGAAGAAAAGTATGTCCAGTGCAGTTGGTGGTATTTTAACTTCCCTTCTCCCCACTGAAAGGATAGTCCACTTGTGTAATGTATTGATATCAAGGTATTCACTTTCCAACCACTTCTTGGCTTGCTTAGTTTACTTGTATTTGTTTTGTTTTCTCAGCTGAGTGAGACATAAGGATATGCTATGTGTTTATAAACGTTACGTTTTATGCAAATTAGAGTTAAATTAAAAAAAAATAGTTGTTCAGTGCCTTTTGGTTTCTCCACAACAGTCAAAAGTGATACCTTGTTTAGTAGTCATTCTTTTTCACAGATTGCATATTTTTGTCTACATTGAGTGGTATTGTGCCTTAATTGCACGGTGTCCAGTCGACAAAGCTGAACATATTTAGGAAATCAGCTGTGGTTCTAAGTTACAGAAGGGCTTTTAGGATAAAATTTCTCAAATTAAGTATGAGAGATCATATAAGTCATTATATTAAATATACTCAAATAAAACATTTGAAATCTACTGAAACTGTATTTATACCCTACTGCTTCCTAGAATGTTCATATTGAGGCATAAAAGTGGTAATTTGCATTGCAAAAACAAAGTTGTTGCTTTTGAACTTCAAGTTATGAAAAATCTGTGATAGCAAGTAAGATAATGGATTTTTCTGTGTCATTTGTGTATATACTCATGGCTGTCTGTTTGTACGCCTTTGACTGACATGTATAGCGGTCACAACGAGCTAGTCTGGCCCGTGGACTTGACCCATCTTGTAAACAGAATCTGAAAAAGGCCCGGTTCAGATGTTATGGGTTAAATGGATCAGTCTAACCTATTTTTTAATAATTATTTAAAACAAAAATTAAACAATTCTCTTATTTTAATGTTTTATATATTTAACAAAACTGTTTTATATATTTAACAAAACATTATACATGAAAATTAAAACTCCATAATTAAGGATTAAAGATTGCATATAATACATAAACATAATGAATAAAAAAATTTAACTCCACCTCACTCCTTAGTCCTCCTTAACTTCATGTTTTCCTAGTTTTAACATTACTTGTCTCTCAAATTCAAGTTTTCCAAGTTCTCACATGATACATAGTGAATTAAAGAATTAAAGTTATAATTTAACATTATATTGTAATTAGGTAATGTTTTTAGGTGGGTTGGTGGGTCAGCCCGGGTTGTAGGTGGACTTGGTCCAAATTTTTGACCCATTGTAAAATATTATCATTTCTGGCCTGAACCTGTGGTGGGCCAGGTTGACCCACAGGCTTGAACCTGTTTTGACGCCTTTCTGTGGGTGATATCTTAAGTGGTTAATAAATATAGGTTTTGATATTCTATTAGAACTTATGAGAGATAAAATTTAACTTCTCTTTTTTTAAAAAAATTTTTTGGAGGTGATAAGCTACTGTTATTGGCTTTATAATTGTATTTTGTTTGAGTAAAAGTGATATTTCTCATTATGATCATTCATTCTATTGCCAGCCTAAACAGCGCCTTTATCTTCGAACAGGTATTTTGTTCTGACAGCAAGTGATATGGAAGAGTGGTATCGTAACCCTGAGTCTTTTCACCATGAGCAGGATATGGTTCAGTGGACAGAAAAATTGAGGCCATGCGCTGAAGCATTGTACATTGTATTGTTTGAAACTAATAGCCAAGTAGGTGCCAATTATGCATCACAGGTTATCTTGTATTTTCTGTTGTTGAAATATTTCAATCATTGGCTATGTTGACTATAGATTAACGTTGATGTTGTGACTGTTACTTTTAGTTGCTGGGTCCTGTTGTAGTTTCTCTTCTACGAGAGAGTATGAATAATTGTCCAACTTCTGTGACCGAAATTACTCCTGCTTTGCTTCTCAAAGATGCTGCTTATGGTGCTACTGCTTATGTTTATTATGAACTCTCAAACTACCTGAGCTTTAAAGACTGGTAAGTTCAAAGCTACTATACTTTATTTACTAAGTTATCCTTAGGTCAATCTTATTCCTAAAATATTGAAGATCATTGTAGGGTTGTTGTGTCTAGACTTTTTGCTAATACAAATTTCTACTCAAGAAATCATGGAGCCACCCATTACTGGTGATGGAACTTTGCACAAAGTTTCCTCCTGTGATGGGTTACTATTAATTGATTTTGCTTATACTACATCAGACACCTAGGAGCATTTTCCAACCGAAATGCATATTACTACTTAAATTGCATTGTATATACGGTCAGTGGGCAAACACAAAACAAAGAGGGAAAATAGAGACAAAAAGTTGGTCAGTGTTGGAGAGCTTTTGGGTCTTTGTTTGGAATGCAATTCTGCTAAAATATCGATTTGCTAAACACCATGAAAACAGTTCTATCCCATAACAAAATCAGAGGTGCAGATATGCCCTTGAAGATGTGGCCATTCCTTTTGAACTGATACTGGAAGGTGTGATATAGAGCGCATTGCCACAACTGGTTATTTCCCATTTCAAAGCCTTGATGACATATTTGTAGAAATTAATCAAACAAATTAGGATATACCAATCTCATTCTCACTAAAAGCAAGTTTGTTCCTAGATAATCTCAGCTGCACGGTGGAAAGATAAATAAGCCAGTGTCAATCAGATCTAAGCATAACACAAGGAGTGCTATGCTATGAGGCACTGTAACCTGCCAAGAGTTATTAGAGTTAGTTATCTTATTTGATGGTTCAGATTTATGTTTCTTCAATGACACAGCGTATTTCAAAGTCTATTTAAACAGTTTTTTATGTTAGACCCTTCTTTTGGTAGGATGTCACTGGATTTAAAAGTACTCTGTCTTTTCCTTCTAAACCATTTGTTTGCAGGTTTAATGGTGCTTTATCACTTGAGCTCTCAAATGAACATCCAAATCAGCGTATCATTCATCGTAAAGTTGCTATAATTTTGGGGCAGTGGGTTTCTGAGGTATACAATTTATTGAGTTAATTTGTTGATGAACTATGTTTTCATTGTAAATTTACTCAAAAGATTTGATTAAAAGCTTTCTTAGTTTCTTTCGTGTCCCAACTGTTGTGAAATTCAAAACCTAGACAGGTTAAATAATTTCTATGTTGGTATAGTAAAGTTTTATGATAGTAAAATAACTCATTATCTTAATCCATCTAAACCTTCAATTTAGGAAAAGTCATTTGTATTCACTTTCTTATGTATTTTCTATCCTTCACAGATCAAAGATGATACGAAAAGGCCTGTATACTGTGCTTTAATCAGATTGTTGCAGGGTAAAGATTTGTCGGTCCAGGTATGTTAGGCAGACATGTATTCCTACTGCCATTACTACCATTACTAATGTTTCCCTGTTAGTTGAGCGCATATATATATATATAAATATATATATATATATATATATATATATATATATATATATATATATATATTTCTCTTCTATCTTGTTTCAAACTAACCATGTGCATATAATTTTTTAGCTGGCAGCATGTCGATCCCTATGCTTACATATTGAGGATGCAAACTTTTCAGAAAGGGAGTTTGTGGATCTTCTCCCTATCTGTTGGGACTCGTGTTTTAAGTTGTTTGAGGAAGTTCAGGAATTTGATTCAAAGGTAAAAACTACTGCTAGGCAACTTCTTCCTTTTTGTTGGAAAAAAAATCTTAGTCACTGTTTGAAAAGGTGAAATGCAGGGTGGTACCGAAGGGAATAATTCTCCTTGGTTGGGAGTTTAAAATTCATGGACCTAGCCTGTAATGTGACACCACCCAAATAACCTGCAGTGTAATCTGACAAGCAATTTTCAAGGATGTTTGAGGTGGAAGGAGAGGGTTGTGTAGTATACTAAATCTCTTACTATCTAAGGTTGTAAAACCTCAGCAACAGTGAGGAATTGGGTCTATTGGGATTGCAGTTGTGTGCTTAGTGCCTATTTCCTTAAAATGTGCATTAATAATAGCGAACTTTCTTTGCCTTGCCCTTGGATGGATGTAGTAACTCATAGTTCAATTTAGGGTAAACCACATTAACTTTGTTCCATTTCTCTTTAGCTTGTTTTCTGGTAGTCCTTGTTAGAGCAAACTAGATATTAGTTTTGCTAAAAAATGGTGTTTTGGTTGATCCCAATGACATCACTCGATCCATGCATCTGGCACAGATGTTTTTGTTGATTAGCCAGCAGGGATAAAACATCAGTTGGCCCCCTTTAACATTTTAATTGACAAGTTAGATAGATGGGCTTTTGGATCTTTATGTTATTGGTTTGTTGCTAAAAGCTAGCATCTTGTCTAATGCAGCTGAGATGTGTGCCTCACTAAAGGGCATCACCTCAACCTCTATAAGTGCCTTTGACTACACAGGCCCATTACATTTTCTTTCAGTTTACTCAAATTTATCTGCATTACAAGAGGAAACACGTACTGTGTAAATTATAATCTGAGACTATATTTGGTACTATGAGTGAGTTGTTGCTCATGTTCCGTAAATATTTCTTCAGGTTCAGGTTCTGAATTTGATCTCTATACTTATCGGACATGTTAGTGAAGTCATTCCATTTGCAAATAAGTTGGTGCAATTTTTTCAGAAGGTAAGATAAGAAATATCCTGTCTATTATTTGTCTACTAAGCTCTGTATTTTAAATATCCTGTCTAATAATTCTTTTTCAGTAAGTTGTGAATCAGTTTCTTTACTGGAAAATTGGTGTGGCATGAGTAAATACACAACTCATTATTATGGTGCTCAGGTTATAGCACATCTTGAATCAATAAATTCTTGGTCAATGATAAAATATAGCATATGTTTTTCACTTAACGAAACAAAACATCACAGATGTCCTGGACATTAGCATTTGAAAGTCAAATAACACAAGACATAATTGGACTACACATGCACAGCCTACTACACAACACTCAGAATACTGGCATGACAAGCACAGCACTCTAACAAATCACTGCAGCAGAGAGAGGACCAGCATTAGGGTGGAAGGCATTGGGCTGGGGGTGGGTTGGGTATCAGAACCAGGTAAAAGGGGTGGTAGAGCAAACATTTGGATTTTCATTAAAAAAAATTGAAAAAAAAGAATATAAGATTGGTCTTTCTTTTAAAGAGGCAGACTTTGTGTGGTCATTTCCCTTTGACTATTTAGAAGAGGAAATGCAATAAAATAAAAATAGGGATTTTGAAACAGGACACAGACTGAGGTAGATAACCTGGCCATGCAAAAATTGTGTGCTTTGTGCGAATGAAATATGATTACATCTTCGAGTTGAAGCGACTCTGGTCTCAATGGATTTGCAATCTGTATTAGTAGTAACTTGATAAATAAGATCAATCATGGTTGACATAGAACCCAAGCAAAATTGATCTCAATGGATTTAACTATCAGTTTACATAGCTATTTTTTTCTTAGGTTTTACCCTGCAAGTGTCAAGTGACATAACAGAGTAGCTGTAGTTAAATCCCAGACTAATCAAAACTGGATCTGTCTTCTTTCTATTGCTTTTGTTGTGGCAAGGTTTGGGAGGAATCTTCTGGTGAAAGTCTGCTGCAGATACAGCTTCTGGTTGCTTTGAGAAACTTTGTGGTTGCACTTGGTTACCAGTCACCTATTTGCTACTGTATACTGCTGCCAATTCTGGAGAATGGGATTGATATTAATAGTCCAGACGAACTTAATCTCCTAGAAGATAGCATGCTGGTAATACTTTTTTTTTCTGTTTTACTAACTAGATGGTACTATTGTGAGAATATATCATGAAATTCAACTGCAAACCTTTCAGTTGTGGGAGGCCACACTTTCTCACGCACCATCAATGGTCCCTCAATTGTTACAATATTTTTCACGCCTTGTGGAGATTATTGAAAGAAATTTTGACCATTTACAGGTTAGAACTAGCTTCATACTCTAATAATTTTTTTATGTACTATCTACTCCTGTTCTCTGAATTCAAGAGAAAGTTAGTGATTGTGTTAGTAGCACTAGAAGTAGTCTTGTAAAATTTTCAGGGAGCATGATTGCTGGATTGTGACAACTATGTTATGTGTACGTGTGTTTATATGACTTGCATAATAATATTTGAATTAATGATAATAAGTTCCTTTTATTCAAGTCCCTAGACTGCCCTCATCTTACCTTCTAAAATTTTTAGATCATTGATTCTTGTGTACAAATTTGTAAGATAAGATAGTCGTGTCTGTTACATTGGGAACTATGTCTGTAAGATTTGAGATACTAACTGGGAAACTATTTTGGGATATGTACTAGATAATAAAGGTACTTACAGCGTAGTCTAATATCTATTATATATGGAAGGAAAATCTATGTAATATACATTCAGCTGGTTTCCAGTAAGTTGATAACTATCAAGTTTGTGCAGCACAATTTTAAAAAAGTGTAATCATTCAGTTTTTAATTTGATGGAAGTATACAAATTTCAGCCAATGACATCCCACTGCTTTGTGTTGTATTTCTCAAAAATGATAACTATATTGGGCTTATGATCATTATTACTTTTACGTATTCATGCTGGTTTAGTTAGTGTCCACCCTTAACACGCAGTCAGTGACTTTATTTTAATATCTTTGTTTAATTTTTATGTTCATACTCTTTATCTTAAGTACAGGTCGCTGTGAACATAATTGAGGATTACATAATTTTGGGTGGAAATGACTTTCTGAGCATGCATGCAACAAATATTGCTAAGATTCTTGATTTAGTTATCGGAAATGTCAATGACAAAGGGCTTCTTTCAGTTCTTCCTGTGGTTGATATCTTAATACAGGTATGACATTCCATATCATGCCAATTTTCAAACTTAACAATTATGAATAAGAACTACTGAGACTTTTGGTATATGATTCCATATCATGCCAATTTTCAAACTTAACAATTATGAATAAGAACTACTGAGACTTTTGGTATATGATGATGCCTCTTGTTTAGAGTTACAGGTTTAGTAAACAATGATAGCATTGATATTATTGATATTTGATATCTTGTAATGTAACAGAATAATGCTTTGAGTTCAAACTCAACTGCTCAAACATATATTGTTTGACAATACTAAGAACCCAATAATGCTGATATCTTCTATCACCTTTTTTCCTCCTCTTGTCCTTATGCTTTTGTTGAATTTGGATTAGGTTCTTTCATAGGTCCTATCTTCATTAGCATCTTTTGGTTAACTCATTGAGCTTCCATGGCCTTAGGCATTTTTATGTTTTGGGTCATTATCATAATGTAGGATGCTTACCAACACTAATTTATTTTTAATCACATAGACATGGATCTATTACCAATTTGTTTAAGATTTTTTTTAAATATGTTTTTTTTTTTAATTTCATAAAAGAATTCCAATTGATTTTTTAAATATATATCTAACTTCTAAAAAATCATATAAGAAAATATCGTTCCAACATTTTTTTAAGAATATATTTCTTTTGGTAAAAAAGTTTCTTTATGTTAGTGCCACCTTTCTCGGCTTTTAGAAATAAACCCCATCCAAGTGTGTGTATAGCTTAACTTAACACAAGTTTTGGTAACTAAGGCCAACAGTCATAACTTTTGATAGAGAAGTCGGATTGAGATGCATAAAAAAAAAGTTGCTCGAAATTAGGTTTTGAGATGTAATTTTCAAAAAACAAAACGTATTCAACAAGAGTGGAGTTTGAAATGATCTTTTACTCCATTTCAAAACACTTTTACATTCATTTCAAAACCAGGAAAAAAGGATTTTGTAAATTTGATTTTTAGTTTAAAAAAAAGTACTTTGTTATCTTTGGTAACCCATCCCATTGTTTCCCTATCATCACCACCGTTGCCATCACAACCATTTTCTCTAACGTCAGGCCTACTACTTCGACTGGTGTCATACATAGTTGTTACCACCTTCATTATTGTCTATAGCGCCACTACTATCATTGTCGTCATTGATGCCACCACCATACAAACATGCCTTTAAACTAACTTTAACTTCATAGGAAATTCTGTCAACTAATTTATTTTTGAAACAACGAATTAGGAGAAAAAAACTAACTTTTAAAACCAAGCCACCAAAACTAACTAACTGTTAAATTTTTTGAAACTCAACTAGAATATCCTACTGCTTGTGAATAAATTTTGAATTTTCTGTGAACTTTTTTTGGCCTTATTATAAGTTGGATGATGGTTTTCCTTTCTTGTCTTATATATTTTAAAAAATCCTTGTAAGCAGTATTTAAATTTAATTTTTCCTCTTTACAGTGTTTCCCCATGGAAGTGCCGCCACTTATTAGCAGCACTTTACAAGTAAGTATTCTATAAGCATGTCTGTTATAAGCTTGTACGATATCATAAATGAAACTATGTGCTAATCAACTTATGCTTCATAGTCCATATCATAATCTGGAGAATGTTTCAAGCCTTGGAATTTTTGTTTTTTTTTCCTACAGAAGTTAATTGTGATATGTTTGAGTGGAGGAGATGATCACGATCCTTCTAAAACATCTGTTAAAGCATCTTCTGCTGCCATCCTTGCTAGGCTTTTAGTGATGAATACAAATTCTCTTGCCCAATTAGCATCAGATCCATCAACTTCTCTACTGCTTCAGACAGCATCCATCCCAGTTCAAGAAAATATACTTCTTTGTCTGGTTGACATTTGGGTTGATAAGGTTGGTGTGGTTATGCTCAAGAGACTGTGTTTGGTTCTAAATATATTGCATATTTGTGTCTTGTATGTACTTAGACAAACCTGTGAGTTGCATTACTTAATAAATACACAACTTTAAAATGATTTATATTTATTAGACTTTTGATGTATGTTTATCCACTAGAAGATATTATCTATTTGTTGGGTTACGAGGAGGTATATTCAGTTGTTGTAATTATTCAAGCAAGATGCTGTAGGGATAGATACAAAGAGTCACTTTTAATTGTAATTATTTCTGGGGTGGTAGAGTGCCTATATATACCCTCTTGTACTGCTTCAGTATAAGCAAATTGAATCAGTTTTTCCTAAGTATTTTATTTTCAAGTATATATGTATCAGTATCTGAAGTATATTTGAATCTCATTGTCTCTATCATGGCCTAGTTTAGGTTCATTACTCTGCTGCATTTGATACATTTACTTTTTTTACTTACCACAATGTGAAGGGGGTGGGTAGGGGCAAAGTGTTTGCACATGGTTTGAAGAAGTTGTGTCCCTCTTAAATATGCTGTAGGATATCACATTTCTTAAAATCAATATCTGATTAAATTTGTATTCAGTATTTAGTTTTATGTGTAAGTGTGTCATTTTGGTCTATTTATGTTGTATCCTCTGTTTTCAATTTATGCATATAATTTTTCCAGGTAGATAATGTTTCTTCCATCCAGAAGAAGACAATTGGTTTAGCCCTCTCAATTATTCTGACATTAAGACTTCCTCAAGTACTTGACAAACTGGATCAAATTTTGAGGTACTAACCTTTAAATAGTATTCATTGTTTGCAAATATTGAGTAACTGACCCCATGTTTTGATATACAGTGTTTGCACTAGTGTGATTCTGGGCAGAAATGAAGACTTAACTGAGGAAGAGTCCAGGTATATTTTTTATGCTAGGGATGTAATATAAATACCATGCATGTATTTTTTTGTTAATAGCTGAAGCTTTGTTAGGGGCAAGTCTCTTATATATCAATAACCAATGATTGCAAAAGCTTAGTTCTGAAAGTAAACTCAGTTTTTAAAATTAAAAAGGGGGTCATTCCTGGTTTTAATGAAAGGGCATTCAGTCATGTTTTGAAAACACAGTTCTTCATGTCTGTTGTCAATAACAGTGGTGACATGAGCTCCAGCGCATCTCCTGATGAGGGCACTATTCCTAGTAAAGAATTCAGAAAAAGACAGGTTAGAGAACTGCAAAAACTAGATGAAATTTCCATTTCGAAAGATGTACATTGTGAGAGTAACAAAGAAAGTAATGCATTTATTTATGTTGTCACTAGATCAAATTTTCCGACAGGATCAATCAGCTATCTCTTGAGGACTGTGTGAAAGAAAACCTACAAACATGTGCTGCTATTCATGGAGAATTATTTAGTGCTGCAATGAGCAGTATGCATCCATCTGCATTTGCACAATTGAAGCAGGCGTTAAAGATGCCATAATTGGGTCTGACATTTACTTCTTATGATCTGGCGGTGCTATGTGCAGGCTCAGTTTTTGTGTTCATAGACTGATACTTCTTATAGGGTATACATTTCCTTTCTACTAATTTTATTTTATTTGCCCTAGCTACCAATTCCCTAATGTTTTAGGTTTTTTTAACAAAACAGTAATAAATTTATGGACGGTAAATCATATTAGACTCGGAAGGGAAGCATTTAGTTTTGCATTCATGACGATGATAATAGTAATAAACAATTTGAAAAGGTGCTTTATCTTAATGAACTGGTTGGTTGCCCATTGTAGTTTATCTGAACCAAGACATTTCAGTGAGCAATCAAAATGAAAATCACTATACCCATTCATGCTTGAAATTATGTTAATTGAAATTACTGTGATTATGGATTGTAATTCATGGCTTCTGTAGTTGAATCTGACGTTAACAATCTCTTTTTTTCCAGGATGATATTGAAGCTTTGTTGGTGGTTTTTGACACTTATTTATAATTGTTTCCATGTCATGGTTTTCCCCCTGATTATAATCATTTTCATTTGTCTATGCCTGTTGGCAGCGTGAAACTCTGTAAATAGGATGCTGTTCCTTTATTATATATAGAAAGGGGCAGCATTGAGTCCATAGTGTTCATTTACTTTACTCAGAATGACAGGAAATGTGATGTTTGTAGATGTTGTTTTGGACACATTCGGATGTGTAGTGCAATTTTTACCGAAAGTTATTTGAATTGCAGGTTTTACCCTGGCTAATGTCATACACACACACTGTGTTGCGTTAAATCGAATGATAAGTGAAGTTCGGGATATCTGAACAATAGTATAAAATCGCTACGACGCTCGAGGTTATTTAGATTCGGCAAACGAAGAGTCAACCGTTTAAATTTTCCACATTGAAGTTAGAGATTGTAGGATTTACTAATGATTATTAGATTGTTCAAAAGTGATGACAAAATATGTATTCTTGCTTTAAAAGTGAGTTTGGGTTTACGAAATGTTTATAAGGTGATATATAAAATCCTCGTAAACGGTCACTAGAGTAGAGCATGTTAACATTGATTGTATGTGCCTGTTCATCTGTTCCAACTATGTATCTTCAATAAAGACCCTTCACAGAAGTCCATTGTTCATTTGTTGCTACTGCGATGTATGCATGATCGACAATAAATTATGCATAACCAGTGACAGATCTTTCACAGATGGTTACTGTTCATTTTTTGTGACTGATACGTGTGTCTAATGAAATAGTAACCATCTAAAGCTCGTAGTGTGATTGATACGTGTGTTCATTTCACTGATGGTTAACTGTTTGTGTTTGTAGTGCACAAGCAAATGATAGATACTCCACAATAGGCATCATCAATGGGTTGTGATGGACTTAGATATACCACTAGCTGGTTTGTGATGGAATCTGTCAATCTTGGTTTCCGTTGCGACTCAACCAACCCTTCATAATAAAAACTTTCAGAAAAAAAAAGTTAAATTTAAAGATAATTGTTAAATAAAGAGTGATTGGCTTCTCATATTTCACATAAAAGATGTGCAAAAAATCCCCAATAAATTAATTTTTTTATCATAACTATTTTTTATCAATTACAAAGCTATTTTAGATAATTTGATATCATAATTAATTTTTGACCCAAAATAAGTATGTGGAAGTAGGTCACATTCTTTAAGTCTATTACTGCATGACATAAAATTTTAATAATTATACCTGTAAATTTAATTTTTCTCGAACCTTTAAACCCTATTTATTCCTCTAAGCGAAACTCATTTTGTTCTTGGATTTTTTTCATCTGAATGGATCACTTCTAGTACTTCAATTGCTATCTAATGCTAATTTTGTTCCTTTTAGTTACATAAATATAATATATGTTAAATTAGAACCAAATAAACTTTCTTGAAAGTACTATTAAATTATAATTAAATTAAATACAATAAAAACATGGAAATTACAAGGGAGGTTCAAAAAAACATCCTCATTTTCTTAATGGAGGAGACTAGTTCGTTATTAAAACCATTAGATTTTCTATTTTCAATCGAGTAAAACATTGAAACACTCATCTAAAAAGCTGCAACTTCGGAATACTCGAATAAAAAACAATTTCTCAAACAAAAAGATTCAAAACTGGACTGATTTTAGAAATCAGCTCGAAACATTCATTTCAAACCGGTTCAGAAACAGTCCCACACCTATAACTAGAATGTCCACATGAAAAATTACTGTTAGTATCAATGTCAGAAGACTACACTAAGATTCATACCCAAGCAATACAATTTGGTGAACAATGTACCAAAATTGAAAGAGGAGGTCGAAAATGAAAATCTTCTTTCATTGTTTCCAAAGAGGATTGGGTTAACTTAATCTTGCGGAGTAGCCCCGTTCGTTGAGTCCATCGGCTCAGCTTCAACTGACTCATCTACCTTGTCGCCTTTCTTACCTGTGCAAACAACCAAGCATTGTTATTTGTTGAGCCATTCATTGAGCCATTCAATAACATAAAAGCAGGACGCAAAACACGGTATAACAGAACATCAACAAGCTCTTCCCCCTACCTTTTTTCTTCTTTCCACCACCTTTCTTTTTTGTTTTTGTGCCCAATGCTAACCAGGCCTTGACATCAGGATCATCAATTGCTTTTGTAGGCTGCAATTCTTGAAGTGGATGAGATGTGACTCGATCCGACCCATTTGGCATTAACAAGACTGTGAATTTGATGTGTGCTACATAATCACCTGAAAAACAAACAAAATAATGCATGAAGAGGCTTAAAATAAATGACCACTTGGTTATCTAGTTATGCTACTTGCCAAAGGAATGTTACCAGGCTTTTCGTGCAGAACGGGATATGGCTGCAAGAGCTCATGGTTAACACATTCCACTAAACCCAGACGAGCTCTTTTCTCTTCCAAAGCCCTATTAAAAAACAAATTAACTTTTAATGAAGAGAATCAGAATTAGAACACCAACAGAGACAGTATTAAAACATGAAAGTAGTCAGGTTACCTAGCAGAGAATGGCATGATTGGAAATTTTTGACTTATGTCACTAAAAATAAACCTAGAAGCTTTCATCTTCAGATGATAACTCTTGTCAACAGCCCTCTTGTAAATAGTTGTCTGCTTCTCATCCAACAACTTAGGCTGCAAGAGAACAAAAATTCACTTTATCATGCATTTGATTTATCATACAAGCTAATATGTTCATATAATTATCCTACCTTGCCATCCCCTGTGCTTGTTACTATATCTATAGCATAAACTTCATTCTCCTCAAACTCTGCTTCGTCAACCCTAGTCTCCGGATTAGACAAACTAAGCACAACTTTATTCCCATCAATAACAAACTGCTTCATTTGGTGACTAAGAACACCCTCAACAATTTTACAGTCATAGGCAGCAGCAACTTTTTGAATTGCTTCAGAAACATCCTTGTTCTGTAAAAAAAATGAAGGTCATTGATGTATTCACATTAATATCAATACTATGCTAGTTAAAATAGCCAAGCATGCTGACAATAATAGGAAAGCAGTATTCCAAGCTTATTTTTCCTTAGTCATTAATCATTGAAGCAAAGTTTTCCTTAATCTAAAGGTTTTATAAAAAAGGAGTATGCATTGAATCCCACATGAAAAATAATTGAACTAAACTAATGGTTTGAATATGGTATTGTTTACCACTTTTCTAGTTCTACCAATATAAGTGATAAGTAATGGTTTAAAAAAAGAGAATTATGTTTGGCTATACTAGACAAGTGAACTGACTAGTTAAATCAGCACAACTGTGAAACCTTTTTTAGCCAAGTCCAGTATAGGCAACAGGGAAAAGAGGAAACCAATATAGTACTGATTACCTCGGCAAAGTTGCCTTTAGTATAGCTTTACATACTTAATACAAATATACACATAAAAGACTACAAAGAGAGGCAAGCAAATAGTAGCATTAAAATGCATGCTACGGATTATACACAGGTAACGGTTTTAACAGAATTATGTTGGCTACACTAATAAGTGTACTGACTATATAAATCAGCACAACTAAAAACTATTTTCAACCAATTCTAGTATCGGCAACAGGGAAAAGAGGAAACCAATATGGTATGACCACCTCGGCAAAGTTGCTTAATTATAGCTTTTAACATTTGATACAAATATCAGAATCAATGCATATACTGGCAAGGCTAAAAAGAGAGGCAATCTACAGTAACATTATAATCTAGATAAACACTAATAAAGCTAACAAGAGAGGCAAACTAGAATAACATTAGAATCTAGATAAACACTAATAAAGCTAAGAGAGGCAAACTACATTAACATCAGAACAACCATGAAAAAAATTTCAGCCAATTCTAGACAAGTGCATTGACGGTATTGACAAGGGATTATCAGACAGGTAAAGGATAAGTAATGGTTTTAATACATAGTACGTTGGCTATACAAGACAAGTGCATTGACGGTATAGATCAGCACAACCATGAAACAATTTTAAGCCAATTCTAGTATCATTAACAGGGAAAAGTGGAAACCAATATGGTACTGATAACTTTGGGAAAGTTGCCTTAATTATAATTAATTTGCTACAAATGTTTTATCTTGATATATACATTCATGAAGCCTAAACAAGAGACAATTACAGTAATATAAAAAGTATATGAAGAGATTATGAGGTAAAGGATACCATAAACCCTTAATATACAATCATAGTCAACATCTAAAAATGCCCAAAATAACTTGAAGGCATATGATGAAACAACCTTGATTGAAAATTTTATTTCCTTGTGGACTAGGCATTCAAAATGCAAATAGTGATAATCAATCAGGCATATATAGAACAGAGGACGAACTATTCTCTCTATCAGTGTAACTATGACAGAAACAGGCATCATTGGAGTTAATTCATAGCCTATTATTTTTTTCATCAAATAGAGATCCGTTCATATCTTCAAAATCCAATATTATTATGGATCATAACAAGGTAGTTGTACAAGGGGATTTGAAAAGAAAAACGAAATCAAATTTATAATTTTTCCAAAATTTCATCAGAATAAAAATTAATTTAAAAAGCACACAAGTATTTGCCGAAAGTGCATGATAAGATTCAACATGCAGGTAAAATAACGTAACAATGGATAAAAAATCAACAATTCTCTATCAGTGTAACTATGACAAAAACAAGCTTCATTGGAGTTCATCCATAGCCTATTATTTCTTCATCATACAGAGAAAATTTGATCAAACTACCATAAAAAAAACCACGTTAGGATAGTTTTGAGAGAACATGTAAAACTTGACAGAAATCAGAGAGATATAAAGCAGAACTTTTTATGCAACATTTTCTATCAGAACAAAAATCAAGTCTTTGATGCAAGTCCAAGATAGAATTAATCATGCAGAATACACAACACAGTACAGCCAAGAGGAGTTTCAAAGATGAGCAATGTAATCAATTGGCAAGACCACAGAAGATTAACCCTAAATGACCTCTATCAGTGTAACTATGACAATTAAGCTTCATCGGAGTTTATCCATAGCTCATAATAGTTTGCATCATTTAGAGATCAAAATCAACAGGCCACACATTAGAGGAATGAAATCGCTTCAAATAATACACATGAACCAAACTAATTTCTCTCCAATTTTACTATGCTGAAATGCTTACTCACTTGATTTACAGCTATCAACAAAAGGTACACTCAAGAAAGGTAACATTTAGTAAAATCCAAATCAACCCATTACAAAAATGCAACTAAAGTAAAAACTAGTTACAATTGACTACCTTCTTTCCTGGTCTGACAAGCCTCAAGGCCACCTCTGCAGCAGTATTTGCAGCAGCAATGACATCTGCTGCCCTACCTGTGATAGGACCTTCCTGAAGTACATGGGTGTGAGCCACAGCAGCAATGAAACCATCTATATGACAAGCCATATCACTGCAAAACCAACCAAAGGAACAACCATCAACTTCCAAGTAAATGCAAAAACCACAGACTCCATTCTCCCACCACAGATAACATATTCATGCACTGAAAATCTTACATTTTCAATATATCACGTTCTTCCAACACTGCCTCATCACTGGCTAGTGGAGAGAAATGGCAAATCACGTTGTTTACTGATAAACATGTAGGAAAAGCAATGCCTCTCTCAATCTTCCTCTTCACATTCTTGTAAACATTTCCAGTTTGTCTATAAAGACACGAAACAAACCCTATTAGCAAAATTCCTAAAAAGCAAAAAAGAAGTCATTACATGTACACATGTTAAAAATCATAAACAATTCTCCATTGTATAAACATAAAAATAAGCTTACTCTCTAATATATGAATCCCCTTTCTCACAAATGTCCACAACCTTAGCCTTAGGTTTACATTCAGAAATAACAAGCTTCAAGGCCTCTGTAAATCAAAGACAATCACACAAAACATCAAAATTTACTATAAACCAGATATGTAAATATAAAATAATTTAAGGTTCAGCCCAGTTCCCAAAAGAAAAATTGTATCCAATGTATGAAATACCAAAATCCTAGATAGAATTTTATAACCCAAAGACATTAAGAGAGTCAAGAACACACTGTAGAGGAGAGTGTGTCCAATGTAGAAAAAAAACAAGAACCCAGAAAGAACTTGAGACAACAAAAGACATCGAGAGAGTGAGAAACACACTGTTAACAATCTCAGCAGCAGTCTTGTATTTGGTTACCACTTCGGCAGAAGAAAGATCCAACTCCTTCTCCTCCCTTTCGTCGTCCGACATGGCAGCACAACCCTTTAGTCCCTCTGTCTGTAATCTCTGAAAGACACAAATGAAACGGGACAAAACGATGAAAAGAAACAAAAGGCAAACATACATCCAATTAGGCCGTGAAAGAGAAAAGAAAGACCCAGATGAAAAGTTCAGAAATTGATGGAGTTTGAAGTACCTCACAGTGAGAAGGTTTGAAGATGATGCAGTTCAGAAGAATGGGTGAAAAATGAAAGGGTTTTAGAAATGGAAATGGAAAAAGGAAAATGAAGAATGAGGCAAGAGTGTGGCTTAGTGAATCTAGGGTTACTACCAGAAGTTGCTTTGGCTTAAATAGGATTTTACATTTTCATTGTAAGAACAAAACCATTGAAAAGGGTTATTACAGTCCATTTCTTCCTCTTATTTATTTCTTTATTTACCTGTAATCATTAACAACAGATAAGATACACTTTGGTACTTATTTATTTCATTTATATATTTTCTTACAAATTTATCTCTAAAATTATGATAACTTATTTACTATTCTATAACAATTAATAAAAATATTTATTTAATAAAAATCTTATTTTAAAAAAAAAAAAAAAAAAAAAAATATATATATATATATATATATAGTGTTACAGTAACATTTGTTTTGACTATCATAACCTTTAAGTTGTAAAAGAAGAGATGTGTACTTAAACAAGTCAATAA
>Ga0123341_1000249_pt1 | contig 28929 bp, 20 predicted proteins | sample Turbeapinknodule_FD_89959 | JGI IMG/M metagenome (GOLD analysis project Ga0123341, IMG submission 89959) | Root nodule microbial communities of legume samples collected from Mexico - Turtle bean Mexico pink nodule | ecosystem: Host-associated > Plants > Roots > Nodule | place: Mexico: Nepantla...
AATTTGATTATTGTTATAATTTAATTAGTGAAAATATTCATTAACAACAAAATATTTTCAATATCAAGATATTTGTTTCCTTAAATATGAATTGATAACAATGATTAAAGAATTTAGTTAAATAACAATTATCTGGGGTGTTTATAATTTCCATATAGAGGACATAGTTGCGCGGGACGAAGCAGAGAATAAAAGTTGGAAAGAAAAGAGCGTGGTCCCGCATCTGCGGAACCTGCGCTCTCACGCTCCCACCATTTACCCTTTCATTCAAGTTCCCAATTCCAAATCCAACGCTCTCGCGGGAAAATTTCGAATAGCACACATTTGCGAGGGAACCATCAATATTCGCCCACAACAAAACAAACAACACAAACAATTATCACACCCTATTTTCACCCTATTTATACACTCGTGCTTGCGCCGAAACTGTTCGACGAAATTCTCCACTGAGAGACACCCAAAAAAATAGTAGACGAGATGTATGTGGTGAAGAGAGATGGGAGGCAAGAGGCCGTGCATTTTGATAAGATCACCGCTCGCCTCAAGAAACTCAGTTACGGTTTAAGCACCGAACACTGTGACCCTGTTCTTGTGTCTCAGAAAGTATGCGCTGGCGTCTACAAAGGCGTCACCACCAGTCAGCTCGATGAGTTGGCGGCGGAAACTGCTGCTGCGTTGACCGCTAATCACCCTGACTATGCTTCCGTCAGTTTCTTTTTCTTTCTCGTGGTTTTTTGTTATTCCTATCCGTGGATTAAAGACTGATATTTGTGTTTTGTTCAGTTGGCTGCGAGGATTGCAGTTTCGAATCTGCATAAAAACACGAAGAAGTCGTTTTCCGAGACGTAAGTGTGACGGGGATTCGTTTTTGTGTTTTGTTGTGATGATTTGTTGTTGACAGTGGTTGAATTGTGAATGTTTCAGGATTAAGATTATGCGTAATCATTTTAGTGAGAGATCTGGAAAGAAGGCTCCGTTGATTGCTGATGATATCTATGAAATTATCATCAAGGTAATTGTACTTTTGTGGCTATTGGAAATTATTATTTTTGTCTGATTTTTTCTCTCTATTTGTTTAACTGCTTGTGGGTAAAGGATCTGCTGTTGTAGTTGGTTCAAGTTTCAAAATTGGGAGTTGTAGGACATTGAGTGTTTTAGTTTAATCACTGATTATGACTGTTATACTGTGTGCATTGCTGATTTGGTTTGGATTTGTGATGTTACGTGCTTCAGCTTTTGTTTGGCTGTTATTTTTGTATGATGGAAACTTAACTTGTGTTGTTTTCTGTTTTTGCTTAGAACGCTGCTCGATTGGACAGTGAAATAATCTATGACAGGGATTTTGAATATGATTACTTTGGTTTCAAAACCCTGGAGAGGTCTTACCTCTTAAAGGTTCAAGGAAAGGTTGTGGAGAGACCACAACACATGTTGATGAGGGTTGCTGTTGGGATTCATAAAGATGACATTGACTCTGCTGTCCAGACTTACCATTTGATGTCTCAACGATGGTTCACTCATGCATCTCCAACTCTTTTCAATGCAGGAACACCTAGGCCACAGGTATGGTACATGTTAACTCTCTTTCTCTCCAATTCTCTCTCTTTTTGTACGCACATGATGTGATATTTGATAATCCTGAATCTCATTTATCTTGATCTGCTCATGTGCTTTGGCAGTTGAGTAGTTGCTTCCTTGTGTGCATGAAAGATGACAGTATAGAGGGAATATATGACACTTTGAAAGAGTGTGCTATCATTAGCAAATCAGCTGGAGGAATTGGTGTTTCTGTTCACAATATTCGTGCTACAGGCAGTTACATCCGTGGCACAAATGGGACATCAAATGGTATTGTTCCAATGCTGCGTGTGTTCAATGATACTGCTCGTTATGTTGATCAAGGGGGAGGCAAGAGGAAAGGTAGATTGTTTATAAATTATTGACTATACACTTCGTGAATATTTATTAGTTGCCTTTACTTACCATGCCACATTCTTCTTGTAGGTGCATTTGCTGTGTACCTGGAGCCATGGCATGCTGATGTATTTGAATTCTTGGATTTGAGGAAAAATCATGGAAAGGTATGATTGAAGGGAGTCTAAAAAGTAGAAATTCACATTACGTAGTTATGGCCTAGTTCTTAGTTCCTGATTGTTAATAAATAGTCGTAATTTACTGATATATCCCCATGTTAATGCTGATTGTGCAGGAAGAGCATCGTGCTAGAGATTTGTTTTATGCTCTTTGGGTGCCCGATCTCTTTATGGACAGAGTTCAAAGCAATGGACAATGGTCTTTGTTTTGCCCCAATGAATCTCCAGGTTTGGCTGATTGTTGGGGTGAAGAATTTGAGAAACTGTACACTCAGTACGAAAGAGAAGTAAGTTTAGTCTATGTTGTTGGTTTGTTTTGCATGTTTTGAATGTCCTCTTGCTTATTTTTGCCTTTCTTTTTTATTTAATAAATTTATTTGTACACAGGGAAAAGCAAAGAAGGTTGTTCAGGCACAAAACCTCTGGTTTGAAATTTTAAAGTCCCAGATTGAAACTGGAACCCCTTATATGCTTTTTAAGGTGGCTTACGAATGCTTATTTGGCTTTATTTAAATTTCTATTTTAATATTTGTTTTTCATTGAATATTTTTTTTATATCCCAGGACACTTGCAACAGGAAAAGCAATCAACAGAATCTGGGAACAATCAAGTCATCAAACTTGTGCACTGAGATAATTGAGTATACAAGTCCAACGGAAACTGCTGTGTGCAACTTGGCATCAATTGCTCTACCACGATATGTAAGAGAGAAGGTAGGAAATCCCTGGCATACTTCATGTGTTAGGTTATCATATATTTGATTTCTGGGTTGCTAGACTAACTTGTTAATACTGGTTTTGATTTTTTATCTGATTACCCAAGGGTGTGCCCATGGAATCTCATCCATCTAAGCTTGTTGGGAGCAGGGGCTCAAAAAACCGATACTTTGACTTTGAAAAATTGGGAGAGGTACAATATCTAGTCATTCTTGAAAAACATTCAATGCTGAATGTTTTTAAGATGTTTCAACATGTGCACTTATATTGATATAATCATTATATGACTATTTTTGTGATGGTTATGGCTAATTATAGGTTACTGCAACGGTGACAACAAACCTTAATAAAATAATTGATGTTAATTACTACCCAATTGAGAATGCCAGAAGATCAAACTTACGACACAGACCCATTGGTATTGGAGTTCAGGGTCTAGCCGATACTTTCATATTACTTGGCATGGCATTTGATTCACCTGAGGTAAATAATTTTTTTGGGATTGCTTATTCATTTACTGTTTAAGCTAGATGTTCTTCAATTTGATAGATTACATGTTTATGGGGTGCAGGCTCAACAGTTAAACAAGGATATATTTGAGACTATATACTATCATGCACTAAAAACTTCTTCTGAATTGGCTGCAAAAGAAGGTCCCTATGAAACATATACTGGGAGTCCGATGAGCAAGGTATGTTCTTGCGAAAGTCTTTTCTACTCATGCCTTTTTGTCTTGCGTTATATTCATGATGCAGTCGGTCACAGATGCACATGTAGATTCAACTTAGGCTTGCATTGCAGTTAGGAAATGTAACATCCGACATGTTTTTATGTTGTGACTTAGGTGATTTTTTGTATGTGCAGGGAATTCTTCAGCCAGACATGTGGAGTGTGATACCCTCAAGTCGTTGGAATTGGGATGCACTTCGGGAAATGATATCTAAGACGGGTGTGAGAAATTCACTTCTTGTTGCCCCTATGCCAACTGCATCTACTAGCCAGATTCTTGGCAATAACGAGTGTTTTGAACCATATACTTCTAATATCTACAGTCGCAGGGTTCTAAGGTATACTCCCATCCGATTTTATTATATTTTGATAACTTGTTGATCTATCTTTCTTGCTAACTGTTTGTATTTCAGTGGCGAGTTTGTTGTAGTGAACAAGCATTTACTTCATGACTTGACTGAAATGGGACTTTGGTCTCCTACAATCAAGAACAAGATAATCTATGAGGATGGTTCGGTTCAGAAAATTCCAGAAATAACTGATGAGCTAAAACTCATATACAAGTATGTTAGTTGTGATTTTGTAAATTACCTAAACATGACTCTTAAGGATTTTATGCTAACTATGCCTGAAATTGTCAGGACTGTTTGGGAGATAAAGCAAAAGACATTGGTTGATATGGCTGTTGATCGAGGATGTTACATAGATCAAAGTCAGAGCTTAAATATTCACATGGATCAACCCAACTTTGGAAAGTTGACTTCTTTGCATTTCTATGCGTGGTCAAAGGTATCAATCTTTTCACTGGAGCAAGTTAAAATTATATCCTCTTTAAATTATGTTCACGGTTTCTCTCCAATAAAGGAATGTGCTTGGTGATGCATTTTCTATGTTAAATTTATGTTTGCTTTCACGGTAGTGGGATTCCAAACATTTAAAATATATAAATCTATACCCTGCCTACAGTTGTGTTTGTTTGTCAAGTTTCCTTTTGAATTTAGATACACTACTAGATTAACTTTATCTTGCTAGAAATTAGGTCTCTTGTGAATTTTTATACCAACTGGTTGATGTTTGTTGCCTTTTGATTTTGCATTAAAGGGTTTGAAGACTGGAATGTATTATCTGCGATCACGTGCTGCAGCTGATGCTATCAAGTTTACTGTTGATACCTCTATGCTCGAAGTAGTAAGAATTGAATCTCACCAATTTATTCATTTTATTTACACATTTGATACTGAACATTTCTATTGTGTATGCAGGAAAAACCTACGATTGAGGGAGAGGATGATAATACCAAGATGGCGCAGATGGTGTGCTCTCTAACAAACAGAGAAGAGTGCTTGGCTTGTGGAAGTTAAAGGCATTTCAACTGATTAATTCATTCTGGAAAAGCTCTACTTAGGCGGTGCAGGCTTTGGCATTGGTGTTACAATGTTGAATCCATACATGATAATCTTAAGCATTCTAAATTATCTTTACTTTGTATAGTTGTTGTGATGTTTAATTTCATTTGTATTATATGTTAAATAGTTGAAGGATGTTGGGATAGTAGGATGTTATAGAAAATGGATTCTTCATGGAATTGATTAGGTTACTGTTGGTGTTTATATTATTAAATAAATATGTTACATTTTATAATAATAATTCAGCATGGAACGATTTGGTGTGAAATAAAATCCTTCTGTCCTTTGGGGAGTGGGGTTGGATATGTTGAAAAAACGTATAACATATAGGGTTGACCTGTTGAAACAAATGCTTATACTTAGTTTAAGCTTAAATAAAGTTGACTCATAATCTCATCCAAAAGTAAATTTATGGTGTCTGAAAAAGGAAGACTTAATGTAGTTATGATATAAGATTTTCAAATATCTTACTTAAAGGTTTTTGTTAAATTCATGTTTTTAAATAAGCAATTATCTTTCTACGTATAAACTTTTGAAACCCATCCAAAATTAATTACATTCACTTTGAAAGCTACTTTAATAATATATATTGATATTTTTAATATTTTGATTTTATATTAGTGTCAAATATTCTATTTTTTTATTCATGCTTGTTTCAGAACTACAGTAATTCACAACACGACAAATACTACCGCGTTATGTGCACGTATGTTGTCGTTTGACCAAACAAAATGTTGACCCAAACTTTCTCAAACTCAATCCACTTACGTGTCAAATTTAAGCAACACGTTTAACTATATAAATAAATGATGCCACAAAATATCAATTTTTGTTTACTAAAATACTTATTCCACACTAAGTCGGCAAAATTTAATAACTGATTATTGTTTAATTATTTTTTAATAATTTTCTCCAGACAAAAAATCATTATTAGAAAATACTTCGAATGGATAATATAGTATAAAAAGTGACTAATCTATAATTATATATTTTGTGTCATATGCATGCTCCATCCATAATATAAAAAACCCGATATCAATGGATAATTTATGCTGACATGTTATAGTTTCTTTTATCAAGCTTTTGACATTATTAAATTATTAAATTATAAATATACATTTGAATGACCCAATATAAGAAAAATATGTGATTATTTTTTATTATAATTTAAATAATCAATTATCAATCAATTTTTTTTTTATAAAAAGAAAATCACAGATTTGGTTCTGGATAATGTCAAAAGCCGTACGGCATTTGGTACCATCTAGCCAATAGACAAGTTCGATTTCAACACTTGATGAGGTCGCGGAAGTTCCCTCCTCTAGATATACATCTTTTTAATTCATGGATTTGTTCTAATGAAAACATATCTATTAAAAGTGATATTTTTATAATATATAAATGCAAAGTTTATGTTATATATTAATTTTATAAAATTGAATTAAGTTGAAAGTAACCTTTTAATATATATCAAAATCTTAAAAAATCTCTTAAAACTAAGAATATTTGATAATATGTGACTGAAATCAATTATAAAGAGGTGATTTATTAAGCTAGTGAAACTAGGTTAATAAAGTCGAGACTATTAGTTAAATTATGATAATAATAATTATCATGATGATAATTAATAATTAAGTATATAAGATAGATGGTTGAATAACATTAAGATTTTGTATTTTGAGGTCGGCCACCACTGTTGTAACTTTTTTCTGAGCACCGTCAAGTTGGTTGTCTCCACACAAATGCAACTTGATTTTCAGTTTCACACCTTAACCAATTTGACCCATCACTAATCCATCAACCTCCATCTTTTGTATGTTTCTTACTAGTTAAAGCAGAAGACGAACCCAAAGTTGCCTTAAAAAACCTTCCATTTTTTTGTATTTTGTACTCTGCATTTTTTTCAGACATTCGTGGATAAGTTGGCTTGTTTGTTCCTTAGTTTAAGCAGTGACAAGTTTCGGTGGCAGTGGTGCATGCGAAAAGCATAGGGGTGAAGTTGTATTTGTATATGGCGAATCCCAGAGAACAGGGTAGCGAGGGTGATCGGAGTGAAGCGAGAGACTGTCATTCGTTGTCAATGGCAACGATGCTTTCAGGGTTGAATAGGGAGAGGGAGATGTCAGCCATGATCTCTGCTTTGACTCAAGTTGTTCGTGGAGAGGATCAGAGTGACGATCATTCGCTTCTTGGTGGAGGCTCTGCATGTTCATCTTATTATGGAAACTCTGTTCTGAAGAGAAGGAGGGAAGGTGACAATACAAGTGATCTTCCACGTGGAACTTCATTCCCTGCTGTTTCAACATGTAAGCACCAAACTGAATATTTTAGTCCATATTAGATAATCATAAAATCCTTCACCTACATTGAATATAGTATATTGTTGTTATATCCAACGTTGAATTTGATTTGTGTGGAATACAGATGGAGATGGTGAAAGTTCAAGCAGGGTGACAAGAAGAGAAACGAGAGAAATGGAGAATAGGGAGTACGATTACGAGTACAGCAGGGGAGAGAGGGAGAGAGTGGAAGAGGAACCAAAGAGGAAATACAGAGGAGTGAGGCAGAGGCCATGGGGGAAATGGGCTGCGGAAATAAGGGATCCATTCAAGGCTGCTAGAGTCTGGTTAGGAACATTTCAGACAGCTGAGGATGCGGCCAGAGCCTACGATGAAGCTTCCTTACGTTTCAGAGGCAACAAGGCCAAACTCAACTTCCCTGAAAATGTGAGGCTGAGAAACCAATCACAGCCACCACCAACCACCCATTTCTCCATTCCGTCTACAACTGAACCCATTGGTCACACTCAGTCTCAGGCTCAGGGTTCACATGATTCCGGCGGCTACTTTTACGATTATTCGCGTGTTCATGAGTTTCCCGTGAGCCTCTATGACCAGGTTGCCATGTCATCATCATTCTCTATGGCGGGTTCTCATCTTCAATCTTCACCATCCTATTCTTCTTCCTCAACTATCACTTCTCCCCAACCACCTCCTCTTCTTCCTTCCCCTTATGCTACGCAACTACTCCCATGCTCTTCTTCTTCTGCTGCTGCTTACACAAACACCTCGCATCCTTCCTCCAAATAGTTATACAAATCGCATTTATTTTAACTCTCTCCCTTCTTAGTCTTTTGTTCAAGACAATTTAATAGAGGATAATGACGAATAATTCACCGATTTTGTTCATTATTTTATGACTACTTTTGCGTTATGTCCCTTCTCAACAAAATAAATTGGACAACAATTTATGTTCGAAAATATTCATTTGAAAAGTAAACGGCATAATAAACATCGTTAGAATGCTGTAAAAACTTCATCTCTTTAAATAGGATATAACCAAATTGAACATTGCATTCACAACTTATAAAGGAAAATACATCTTATGAAGATTTGACCTTCGTCACAGTAAACCATCGTCTCATTGTGTCTGTCACCACCACCTTTATGACAAATTGAGCCTCATTTCGAAAAAAAAGGTGTACTAATGTAATCTGTCAGCAGCTGAGGTTGACCGGCACGTTGACATTTCACAAACGTTGCCAGACTAAGTGAGAAACTTCAGCACAGAACAAGAAAACTACGAACTGTGATCCTGGATTCGTAAGTTATAAAAAAACGAGGTTATAAAAGATATTTAATTATGGCTTGCGTTTGAGCAAGGTAATCTTAATTTAATTACAACTTTGAGATATTGCAAACACAGACCACACGTTTACAATAAATTTATATCAATGACGTGCAAAGCACCAGAAAAATTATCATGTAATAAATTTGCTACTTCGAGGCGTTAACTAAAAGATTAGAATATCGTTTCATGATAATTACTTTTTCCCTCATTTTTCTATCCAAAAAATAAGGTATACTACTATCTTCCCTCGAAACTCCTCCAACGACGTTGCCTTCGAAGATCACGAAATACTTTACTCGACACTAGATGCATTGCAATCAGCTCGCAAATTGTCATTCAGGAAAAAAACATGTCCAAATTGCACAAAAAAATGTTAATAGAGAAAAGAAGTACACGAGGGAAAAAAAATCAACCAGGAAAAAGAATATAAATGAGCAAACACTCAATTTCTAGCCACTGCTTCAATCAAGATCGTTTAGGATCCTGTCATAAAGGCAGTAGTAAGGTATGATGTTCCAGTAGTATACAACAATTTTACCAACTAATATGCATATATCCAGCTCTACCCTGAACGCATGCGCCACAAAATATAAGATGAAAAAGGAATCGCGTTCTACGAATATCTTCACCAACTCGGTAGGTGATATTTAAAAGACATTCCCGAAATAGCCAACTTCAGTACAAAATCACGTCGATATTAGGGTGCCCCTGCAATTACCAGAAACCAGCATTATGACAAAATAGGAAATACTGAACCGAGAACAGTCACGATTCTACCATTTCCCTTAAAACAACTTCTTTCCCGTGTCCCCAACTACCTCTTGAAACTGCGATGAGAAAATTTGTAGAAGAGAGAGAAAAGGGACAAAAACTTTACCTGTGATTGTAACTGCTGATATGGACCTTCTTAAACCTTCAACGCAGCTTTATGGACCATGGTTTCCTTGTGTATTTGATGACAACTCTTCTCCACGAGATCAAGCAGTTTATCCAAGTTTGCTGCCCATGAGTTAAGAATATCATTGCTATCCTTTGCTGTTTGGAAACAGACTATTCCCATTGGCCTATCAATCTTTGCCACCAGCGCCTTAGACACTACCATATCTGAAAGATGCTTCTCAGCTTCCTGAATTTTGTATGAAATATAAACTAGAATCATCATACTAAACGAAATAGCATTTTAAGAAAATGAAATAAATTCAGTTACAACACATTCACATGCAGTTAAACCATAAAAAAAAAACCACTAGAGGTGGTAAGCAAACTCCTGCAGTGCACCAACATAAACAGACCCTGCCAACCACCAAGATAACATTTTCCTCTGAAACACTAGCATCCAGTTGCAGGTTAGGTGTAACACCAAACACCATTTAAAAGAATTTCCACGGTAACACTTAACTGAAAAAGCACAACCACAACTAGAATCACAAACCTGTACGCTGAGACACAAAAGTTCTGCAAGTCTCTTCAATGTAATTCTTGCGTAGTATTTTGAAACAACAAGAATATTCTGAAAGGTAAAGGTTCGCATTAATGCTCGCAAAAGTACAAAACATAAAGCATATCACATAAGACCAACAACCAAAATTGATGGCTTGAGAAAAAATATAGTGCACCAGTTATTTTGTATTTACATGTTCAATTATTCTTTGCTTCAGATCTTCCGCTGCTTTTTCACCGAAAGATTCCCCAGAGGCCTTCTCATTCTCAAAATCATTCTTATATGTATCCCATAGAGTTGTCCATTGGATAACCTCCATGGTAATCAGCTGTTTCAAAAGTAACCTACGCACAAAATATACATCAATAGGCACACCAAATGACAAGGAAATCCTAAAAGATAAAACATGACTTGGTAGACATGATAAAACTGGGGATGGCATACTTGAAGTTCGGAATCTCAGATAGATTCTTATCCTCCAAAGTGGAATTCAGAAGGCTTGACTGCATTGGATCATGCGGGGCTAGAACCAAGTACCAACATATTTTCCTTAGAATCTACATGCACAAAATAACATTAAGAAAAAACATAATATTGCAAAACATATGTCACAGTAACAGAAAAGGTAAAAAAAAAAATAAAACAAGGAGAAAGCTTACCGGAGTCCACTTGGCTGGGTTCTCTTTGACAGATGGAATCTCATATATTGACTTGTAGCAACGGCAAATTTCAAGATAATCATTATTGTGGGAATAATACCTTTGAACATAAACAATACCAGCATAAGACAACTCAGATTTTAAAAAATCATCAGCAAGTAGCAGCATAAAATAAATAGTTAAAACATATGTAGCATGAAGGTAGAATAAACAAACACTCATCTACATCATTTCACATTACTTAAGTCCCAAGTTATATATTGCACAAAATTTGAAAAACAATGGCAATTTCATACACTTCACTATTGCCAAATTTTACAAGCCATTTCACAGACATTTAAAATTTTAGTTCATGTGAACTAGAATTAAATAACACAAACAGCATGAATGATAATTGATAGATAAAGCACTGAACATGACATACTAAATCCACCTATGGTATCATAGCTTGTTCTGAACCCATGTATAAAAGATGGTCTTTTAAACCCTTGGCAGCCAACATAAAGCACATTGATATACTAAATATTGATCACCCACAACATGACACAAAATTGTTATGAACATATACGGGAATTACAAGTTAACATAAAAAAGGGTTTTATTTATTAGAGAATTGAACAAAATTAATAGGAGCCAAAGCAGGCCTATCATCTCATCATTCAAAATCAATTAATTCAGTGCAAGACACACTACCAAAGGAGGAAAAATATGTTTCTCACAATATTAAGAAACAGTTAGAATTGGTCACAATTACATACCTTACAATTTAAATAAAGTATACAGACTAAAAACGCTTATTCCTATATTTAAGGCCGACTTGTTCAGTTTTAGAAGAAAAATGCTTTTTACAATAATATACAAAAACATGTTTAGTGTTTGCATACGCTAGGCCATAAGTAATTTTAAGAGAATATACTTCATTAGGATTGTCTAAATTATCACTTTGTTACAATAAAATACAGAAATTGGGTGATAATGAAAGATCAAGTAGCTTATAGTAGTTGGTTTCTTTTTGAAATGATTAATTGTTATTAATAAAATGGGAAAACTAAAAACCTAGAGGATGATCTAATATAATAACCTGCAAATTTTACATGTGACAAAATAATTTTTTCCACTTCAGGAGTTTTAATCAATGCTTTTCTACCTAAAGAAGTTCTACCACCACTCCAAAGACCATTTGATCCAAACATGATAATAAGCTAAAGATAGTTGCAGAATTGAATCTGAAATCAGTAATAAATCCAAAACGGTGGCAGTGTAGCTGGCCTAAAATTCAGCATGGTTGGCAAGTAGCATTGTAGACACAGGTGTTTTCCCTATACTCTTCCATTTCAACTTCGAAATTTAGTAACAAGGTCAACTGACTAGAAGCAATGTTTATAGAAAGCTCAAAAGCAAGAGCAATTTTCACCTTTTACTTGATTTGACATATAAAAAATAAAAAGGAAAGCGATATTAAATATATAAGGGAAGGCACAATATTTGTAACTGCATCATAATAGAGCAATAAAACGAGGGCAACATGAAGTACATATTCAATTACCGAATCATTAGCTCATAATAAATCTGCTTCAACTCCAGCAAAGAGGGTATATCTGCAGGGGCCTCTTCAACAACATTATCGCCTTCTTTAGGCTTTTTCTTTTCCTTAGATGTATCGGCAACAAATACTCTTGGACTAATCTTTCTAGAAAGTATCTGTGCACGAACATAATCCTCACGGTCTAGACACAAACGAACCTATAAAATTTGACATACAAGATTCTTAAGTCAGCTACTGAATTGCAACACAAAAAATTAATGGCCAGCTATTGCTGTAATCACAGAAAAATACACAGAAAAATGTCTCATACTTGTTCGAGAATGAATGCAATCTTCTCAGTCTTGGCCATGGCACCAAAAGTTTCCACCTGTTAATATTTCGAATTCCATTAGCAAACTGAAAACTAATTAGTTATATAAAGAAATACAGTTCACATAAAAGCAATAAAAATGACACATCCTCACTGACCGCAATTTCTTGCATCAAATCAGCGGCTTCAGCTATCTGCCCTTGTTGTTCCTTGATTTTCGCAAGTTTCTTGATCAATCGAGCTCTCTCAATTTCCACATATATCTAAAAACCAATAAAACATTTAAAAAGACAAGATGGTATAACAAAAATGATTAAAAAGAAACAAAAGGATCAAAATTAGCACACTCACTTTCCCTGCAGACACACTGTTCAACGTTTTGATGAGTTCTATGCGAGTTTCAACATCTGGTGTCTCATCAATATATTGCATAGCCTGCTGTACCATAGCTGTTACAGCCTGCAAACATAGAACCATCTCCTTAATGACAGACAACTCCATGTTTCATAAACCATTAATGATTTTAAAAAGAATTAGACCACAACATTACGATTTTGGAACCCTCCGTGACCGCATTGTTACTAATTATGATTGCATCTGTCAGCAATTTTCTACAATGTCAACGATCACGACGAATCTACGACCACTAATTAAAACCTAGGTACCATTTACAGAAAACATTTTATCTATATACATACTTTGTTGTCAAAATCAAATTTCGGTCATTCATTCGCCCGAAATTACTAAAAACACATTTGTAACTAAACAATTCCCATTCTAAATGCACAAACAAATACCAATATTTCGGACCGAAGTAAACCCTAAACCTCCTCACACAAAACCACTGCGCGATTCACGTAACCTAAGAGATTTTCGCACACATGAGGAAAAAATAAATAATAAAAACAATCGAAGCTCAGCGGCAAAGAGAACCTGTTTAAGCTGGCCACGGCGTTTCGACAAAACGACAATTTGGTCATTGAGGGTTTTCCAGGCTCGCGCATCGAAGCAGAGCTGCAGAATGTCAGTGGCCGCCTTTCTCGTTCCTGACACGTCACCGGCGAGTCTCATCTGCTTCTCCACATTCAGCAATTGCTCTATCGCCGCGTCTAAATTCGCCTACAGAAAATTTTCAGAGGAACCGTCAACGAAAAGAATCGTCGAATTTCGGTTCAGAAAAGAAAAATTAGCAAGAACATTGGCAGAGTCGTTGAAGGAAAAAAACAAGTGCGAGGCAAAATTAACGGTGGAAGTGTGGGAATAAGAGTAGAAGACGCATGCGGCAACAAAGAAAAGAAAGAGATCTGAAACGGCTTCGATCCATGAATGAATTGAGTGAAAGTGGAAGGAGCGTGAAGAAGAAAGAGTACCATGGTAGGATTGTGGGCGAGTGAAGAGATCTCCCAAGGAGTCGTCAATTATTGAAAATTGAAAAGAGAAGGAAAAGTGGAAGAAGGTAGAAGAGGTAGGAGAAACACATGGATGCTCATTTTATACGCTGCTCAGGCCCACTCAGGCCCAACAACGCTCTTAATTCACTGGCCCGAACCGCTTCAGTTGTTTTTTTTCAATTCTTGAATTTTCATTTTGAGTTAATTAATTTTGTTTGAATGAAAAAAAAAATACGCATACAGATAAAATATGAAAATTTGCAATCAAATCATAATTATAAATATTTTCATTCATAAAACAAAACTATTTTAATAACCTTTTTACAAATTTTAACTATTGTCTCAAACAGAAATCATAGCCATTTTTATCTAAATATAATTATTCTAAGATAATATCTTCTCAACATATTCTAACTAATTTGTTGATACTCGAGATTGATCACACCAACCCAGCATATTTCTTTTGTTTAATGTTTGCAGATGTTTGGTATAAAAGAAAATAGGTTCTGTAAATATGAAATTGAAAAAAAATTGTTTATTTTTTCTTTAAAGAATAACAACCTTAAAAACAATATTTTCGTATTTTCTTAAAAGATACAACAGCATGAATTAAAAGGTTGAACAAGAGATGTTCTCTAAAACTTGTATTTTAAACACAGTGTATATGGTTCTCACACAACAAAGGAGGCTCCACAGAGAAGATTAAAAGCAAGCTGAGATAACCGTTTGGTTCTGAAGCAATCGCTGGCCGCAGATAAATCCCAAACGGAAAGTGGAATCTGGAAAAGATGATGTTTAACGAATGCCCTATGAATTGGATTGGCGTAACGGTTGGTGGCGTTGTGGGCATAGTGGGTGCGATATTGACACTGAAAGATGGCAAAGTGGGGATTCCATTAACCTTCGCTACGCATAATGGTAGCTCCGACCAGTCTCTCTCTGTTCCCGGTTTGCAAAACCTCCAAAACAATTGCTTTCTCAACGTCGTTTTGCAGGTAAAAAACTCTCGATGTTGCTTCTCCTCTTTCTTCAATCCCCAAATGAACTTTTATGCTCGTATGCTGCAAAAAATTATATTTTATCGTTATTTATTTTTTGCAGGCTCTAGCTAGCTGTTTTTACTTTCAGGGCTTTCTTCACGTCGTGATGGGAGAGTGTGAGAATATGGACCTGGATGAAAACATGCCTCTTTCACTTTCTTTGGCTACTTTATTAGAAGGTAGAAGAAATTTGACTAAGTGGATAAACTTCTCTACAAACATATACACGAAAAAAAATATATTAAGGAAAGTGAATGAGTAAGCTAGGCTGAAATTAACATATGGATAAACTAATTTGAAGAAGATTTCTTGTAATAGTTTCTCTAAAAATTGATTTTTGTGATTGTGTTATGTATGTGCAGAGCTGAGTTCAGTTAGTGGGGAAAAGGTTACATTGAGTCCACGAAAGACTATGCTCGCCATGTCGAATTACATTCCAAACTTTAATCTGACTAGTCAGCAGGTAGGATTTTGTGTTTTAATGACTGATTTATAGTTTGTTTGGAATTGCATCGTGCTAGCTAGTACTACTCACGTCCACCTTTAATGTTCAAGGTGGAAGCTACTCTCAATAGCTTATGACTTCCATGTTTTTAACGCAAATTTTGAGCTTTGTATGTGGAACCAAGCACATGGTTAGTGGCTTAGTGATGTTTTAAGTCTGACTCAATCTTGTTTTTTATTTTGTTATTGAAGGATGCTGCTGAAGCTTTTCTCCATCTGTTATGCTCTTTGAGAGAAGAATTTGGAGGTTGTTATGCTCCAAAGATGAGTTCTTTAGCAGACATTTTTGCTTCTAATAATAGAATTCTTACTCCAATACAGAGGAACTGCCAAAGTGAGAAGGAACGATGGCATCAACACTTCCTTGGACCTTTTGATGGGATTCTTGCAAGCAGCTTGACCTGTCAAAGTTGTTCATCCCAGGTACATGGAACTTTTCTCAATGCAGTACACTTAACTTTTCTGCATTAGTTGGACATACAAAGCATGGTCTTTGTTTGTAATTGTAATGTGAGACTGGCTAAAGGAGATCTTAGGGTAACATCACAGCCTCTTGGTAAAACTTATAGGAACAAGTGAAGTTAGTAATTGATAAGTACCCAAGCATTTGGGGAACCCACCCTCAAAAGCTAGCTATTAAAATACTCTACCGAGCATCTCACATTACTTAGTGTGAGACTTAGGTAATTTAAAAATGGTAAGCAATGAAGAAAAATATTGGCAATAAGGTTGTAGGATGATATGACTTGGGTTCTAGAAGCTACTAATGACTTACTTTGGCATGCAAGTTATGGAAATGACTAAGGGCAACTAACTTAATTACTCCCAACTAGCAATAAAGTTACTATTGACTTGATAGTGTACTTATTGGCTGCATATTTAGCTGTGTTGACTACTATTTAGCTTTACATAATATCTATTTTGTTTTTTAAAATAACTCCCCAGTTTCCTCTATCATTATTCTCAGTGTAATTGTGATAATATCTCTTGTATTGTAACATTCATTTATTCTTTTTTTAACTTTATATTTTTTCAGTGCAGATCTCAATTAACTTGGAACATTTTGATTGTTTACCTCTTTCACCTGTGCTTAGTGGTAGTTCCACCATAGTAAGTTTTGAAACTAATGTAACTCATCTGTAGCTTCAATGTTATTTCTTTTATAATTGAAGTGCTGCATGTCTCCTGTAGCTCCCTGATTTTTAAATGTGATATGTTACAGAGATTTGGTTGTACACTGGTGGATTGCCTGAAGCAGTTCATTGTTGCCGAACATGTTGAAAATTATCGGTGCAGCTACTGTTGGCATAATGCCGCAATCAAATATCTTTCTGTAATGGAAGGAAATGAGGTCCTCCCTGTTTGAATATTTTATTCATTTAGAGATTGATAATAGCAGCTTAGGGATGCATAGTTGGTAGTTGCCGAATCCAGAAACTAATCTTTGTGTCATCCAATATGATTTCTGTGTCATTGTTACTCAGGTAGAGGTTGAAAAACTAAGGAGATGCTCTGATCCAGAAATCTGTGATTGCCGAAAAATCTATAATCTAGATAAACTACCTTGGTCAAACAGGTTTTCACATACTCAGAAGCAGCTAAGTATTGCTAGGTGTCCAAGGGTATGTATGCACACTATGTTTTCTGATCAGGCATTTCTAATTTTGTCGACAACCTTTTCTTTTGTAGTTCAATGTCTGAACTACTAAAACATTGCTTGGTTGCAGATTTTATGCATCCAGTTGAAAAGAGTTTCTATGAATGTCTTTGGAGAGCTACTCAAACTACAGGTACTTTAATGTCTGACATATTGGATTTATATCTGTTTTTGTCCCCCCCTTCCAAAAGGAAAATAAAAGTTCCCTGGACCTAATGCCAATTTCATTGTGCTTTTATTTATGACGTAAACTTGACTGTTATTCTATATTATAGATTCAATGAACTGAACAATAGATGGTAGTAACTGAGTAGCATATGAATATTCATTGGGTTTCATGGTTAATTTCTGTCATGATATGGTAATGCAGGGACATATTTCTTTTCCGTTGATTTTGGATGTGTTGTCATTCATGACAACTTGGCTGGGAGTAAAGACACAGGACATAGATGTACAAAGTTTGTCATTAAATTTGAAGTACAACAGAAGAAATATTTTGCCAAATCACTCTGATATGCAATCCAAGATAAGAACATTGAAATTTAGTAGCCTTTATGAAGCAAGGAGGGAGCAGATAAATTCAGATTCTCTTGATGATAGATTTGTCTCCTCTACAAATGGACTGGAACTTCATAGTGACACTGTATTTCCCTGCTCTGGCACTTCAGAAAGTACTCACTCAGATGCACATATGCAATCCAATGACAAGGTTGGTTTAAGTATTTTTTTTTTCTTTTTTGATGTTGATGCATTTAATTTACACTGAACTTTGAAATACCGTATCCTTGCATCTTGTTTCTGTCCATAATATGCCCACTTTAGAGAAGTTTCATGTATCTATCCATCAAGTTGGATGTTGGGGACATCAGCTGAAATTTAATAAAAACTTCTTTTTTTATTAAGTTGTTTTCACGAATCTGAAATTATAGTTCATTATTATTCTTTAGCATTTTTTCCTGTCAGCTCTTTACATTCCCTTCTATGTATAAGCTGATTTTTTAGCATTTAAATGAAATTAATTATCTTAAAACCACTTTTTACTAAACTTACCAAAAAAAAAATATAATCAATTATTAAAATAATATAATTTTGGTAATTGTCCCAAACACACCCCAAGTGGTTGATATGTTTTTCATCTTCTCACTGTGTTGTGCTCTATGCAGGCAGATGCTTCTTGTGATTTAGTTTCTCAAGAAACATGTTTGTATCAACTTGTTTCTGTTGTGGAACACTTTGGCAAAGCTGGAAGTGGGCATTACACTGTGTACAGAAGTGTAAGAGGGAAATCCTCAGAAGATGTCTGTGATGATGACCTTAATCAAACTCCAATGCATTGGTTTTGTATTTCAGATTCTCAAGTGCATGCTGTTTCAGTGGAAGATGTTCTTTCCAGTGAGGCCAGCTTGCTCTTCTACGAGAGAATTCCAAGGAACTGAATAAAAAATCCTTTCTTTTGCTTTGGGAAGTTCTGGGTTCACAAGATGCATTGATTGCTATTTCTGAATCACAGGAGTCCATGGTGTGCCATCTTAACTCACCACGAGTGGTATATGAACTGTGCTGAGGTTGTTCCAAATTGCTTCACAATCTTTGGAGGAGGGTAATGAAAGAATAAATAACTATACTTGGAATGGTTTTCAGTTGTTTTTGTATGCTCAGCTAATTTTGTTCCCTTATTGTGGTTAAGCCCATCAAAAGGTTTTTCGTTGCAGACTGATCATAAGCTACAGTTGCAGACTGCAGCAGAAAGCACTAACTTTTATTAACTTCACTCAATTAAAATTAATGTTCTAAAAGAATATATTTTAGGGTTGGCTTAATTAGTTTAAAGAAAAATTGATGTTCTTATTAGTTCACCCATAGTTTAACTGAGATTGAATAAGTGATAACTAATTTTAACATGTTATAATATAAATTGATAAAAAACTTTATAAAAAATTTGTTTTTTTGTAGTTTTATATTATTAGCAGTTGTTATCTTTATTTAATGTAGAACTTAAGTTGTTGAATTTGTAATCTTGTTGAAATGGTAAATATCTTCCAAGTGAATTTTAAATTTAACTTAGCTTTATAAAATCGATTTATAAGATTTTGTTCTCATTTATATACTATGAAATGTCTTTATTTTTAGTTGATATAAATATTTAACACAGCCTTACATCGAGATATGTCAATTCGTACATGAATATATAAATATATATATATATATATATAAAGTGAAGAGAAACAACATGGTTCGATAACGGATAGTTTGATAGAAATGAACTTTAAATTTAACTTAATTTTATGAAATTAATTAAGATTTGCATTCACTTATATATTATAAAATATTTTTATCTCTAGTTAATATGAGAGAAATATATGCAAGTACATTAAATGAATAATTAATGGCACAAAATTTCGTTCAATTCAAATTGTGGATTGGAGGCTTCCTTCTGGCTGGACTGTAATCCATTGAGAACACTTTGTTTGCGTTATCTTTACCTTCTCTTGGCTTAAATACATGATCACAAATTGCCCTACTTCTAACCATGTTGTTTTTTTCTTTCAGTGTCCGTGCTGCATATAGAAAAATATTAATATTAATCCAAAGTATATATATAGTACTATGATCTATATTATATAATAAAATATTAAATCTATACCTCTAGCATGGATAGGGATGAGGCAGAGGAGGAAGAGAGCCACAAGGAGAATACGTTTGGTTTGCAGAAACATGTTAAATAATTAGAATTAAAAATTGCAGTGTGTGAGTGGATCTTTTTGTATATATGCAGAAGATTATTTGTGAGATGGTTTATATAGATTTAGCAGATGCTAACTTTGCTTGTAGTTGTAGGAAGTTGCCAAGAACATTATTTGGCATGTATCATGGTTGTAGTTTGTGTAAGAGATAGATGGTCTACGAGGGTCACCATCACTGTTTTCTCCAGTCTCACTTGAAAAGACTTGAAAAAACAAAAAAACAAAAGATGAAATGCATGAATGTGTTAACCTCTCTCTCCCATATATATAAAATATGAAATGTTGAATAATCTATAGATTTTTTTTCTTCCTATCTTAGAGTGACATTTTTCTATGGTATTGCACACTTTATGTGTGATACTCTTTCCATTCCTTTGTCACATTTGTTATGGTGGATGTTTTTATTTAATTATACATTGGAGCATTTCTTCTCAAAGCATTTTAATTGGGCAAGCAAAAGTGATTCAAATTCCTCAATGTTATATGGATCAAGTTGTGAAATAATCAATATGATGAAGTTGTCATACTCCTCAGCTAAACTATCAAGAATGACGTTGATGTGATCCTTAGATGAAAGAGATCAAACGACAACAAAGGTATCTACAGTCTTCTTGATATAAAAAAACATAAAAAGAGATGATGCAATCTGTTTTTGGTGTACGAAGTTGAACCTTGAACTTTTTTATTGTGGCACGTGTGTGAGAAGCAAAATAAACACAAAGTTTGTGCCAAATCTAAGAAGAAGAATGAAGATCCACAATTTTTGTAAGAATTGGTGTGGTTACAAAAACAATGCAACTGATCTTGTTGTACATGGTTAATGAATTATGGATTGATATTGTTGGTTAACGAATTGTAAAAAATATTTTCCTAAATAAGTAGGACATCAACTTCAATCACAATTGAAAATCAAAATGCATAAATTGATGAAAATGAAGTTTGTAACTTATGTAGTTATGACTTGAATTTGAACGAATACACATCATGTTAGTAAAAGATATAAAAAGGAAGTTGATGCACTTGCTGTAATTTTCTCGACAAAATAAAAAAAATCTATTATGGGGAAATCACTACAACAAGATCATTACAAATCATTTATCTTAATTGTACCTACCCAATAAATGATACATTCAACTTAGTATAACACTTTAACTCTATAATTGAATAATGAATACTCTTAACCTGTAAGTACGAAATAGATTTTAGGAAGTACTCTTTAAACTCTATATGTGTAGTTGTTTTGGCAATAAAAAGGATGTCCACCTCTGTGCGGATGTGTAGCCTTGCAACCATGATTGATTTGAGAAGTTTTAAAAGACCACGACCCAAAAGCTAGATTTGCTCGAGGAAGATTTTGGTCAGAGGTATGATTCTTCTCAAAGCGTTTTTATTGGGCAAGCAAAAGATCTCCAATTTCCTTAATGCTATATGGATCAAGTTATAAAGTAACCAATGTAACGAAGTTGTCATACTTCTCAGATAAGAATGACTTCAATGTGATCCTCAAATGATAGAGATCCAACAACAACAAAAGTATTTACCGTCTTCTTGATATAAAAAAGATAGGAAGAGATTACGCAATCCTTTTTAGTGTACGAAGTTGAACCTTGAACTTCTTGATTTTGGAACGTGTATGAGAAGCAAAATAAGCACAAAGTTTGTGCCAAATCTAAAAAGAAGAATGAAGACCTACATTTTTGTAAGAATTGGTGTGGTTACAAAAGCAAGTAACCAAACAACAAGCAAGAACTGTTGATTGCCAATGAGACTATATATTATGGGTGGTCTAATAGCGGTTCAATAGGGATGAACGGGTAAGGTCAACAAACTCTCGTTAGGATATACTTTAAATGACTTTGTTCCCATATTAAAAAGTGAATTTTTAAGTCTAACTCAATCTTATAAAACTGACTTATAATATGAGATTTGAACTCACTTATATATTATAAAATGTTCTTATCACTAGTCGATGTGATATCTCTAAAAAAAATAATGTAACTTTTTTTCTAACTTGAAAAACATTTTTTATAACTTAATTTTATAATAATAATAAAACATTTTCCTACATCACCTTGTCAATTCTTTCACATATACATCCACCAACCATATACATTGTTTTTGGACTTCATATATCAAAAAACTCCCCTCAAATATTTTCTTTATTTACATCTTCTCCACTACACATCAACCTCTATTTATTTGTGGAAATAACAAGTAACATTGACAAATAATTCAAATATTATTGTTCTATCTTTTTCATTCACTAAAATTTATATGAAGCCAACAAACAATAAAAATAAACTATAATTAGTCCCTGGTCCACACTCCACTAGCTATCTTATATTACTCATACTTCTTAATATTATTCTTTGTGATTAACTTCACAAATATTTTGGTACTTATTTAATACCCTTACACACACATTAAATTACTAGTTCTTATTTAATTTTTGCAAAGATATTACTATTCATGATATTCTTTTATTCGTATATATTATAATTAAATCCTTTAATGAAATTGCTCAAAAAGAGAATTTCAGCAGTATTTGGATTTTATAAAGTTAGCTCTCTGCTATAAAACTAGAAGGACTTGCATGATATATATAATCGAAATTCTGGTGATTTGTTCTTACTTTGTTTTGGATATTCATTTTTATTCATTCTTTATGATGTGATATAATTAGTTGAGAAACGAGATCATAATATAAAATAAATATAACTTATTTATAGTGCTTATTTTGATATCGTTAACAGAATTTTAATAATGTTTTCAACATGAGAATATATTATTGTACAAATTGTCATAATTTTTAAACGAGAGAATTTTAATTGTGTTCTTTTATCGAAATTTGAATTTTCCTATATAACGGGGTAGAAGCCTTGATTTATATAGTATTCTTTTTATAGATTTGTAGTAAACAATAATATGTTGAAAATATAACAAATAATAACTGAATTTTAGTATATATATTATATTCCAAACATACTATGTAATGAAGTTTAGTATTTTAGAATTTAAAATATATTAAAATATTTTTAATTTTAATTCTAATTCTATAATTTATATATATAATGATAGAGATGATTTATTACATAACTACAAATACTAGTTAATGATAGAGGTTAGTTATTATATGACTACAAATACTAATTAATGATTTTTCCGTATCATGCTAATACAGCCCCACACTTCAACCATGTTTTGATTATAGTAACCTTTGATTACAATTTTAAAATAGAAAATACCAATAAGATTTTTAATAAAAAATAACTATCTAATAAATTGATAAGTATTTGATATTCATTTCATAACTTTTGTGAAACGGTGGTATTATGGTAAATTACCGCATTCGATGTATTATCTATTTTGAAATTTGGTACTCTGACACGATTTTGATCATTTTGAGAGTATTTGATCATTTTGAGATTTTTTTTTTCTTGATTCAATTAAAAGTTTGGTCTTGACTAACATCTAAATGTGATTCTGCTTGGTTTTTTTGTCTGATTAGTGTCTTGATCCGTTGACTTGTTTGTTTATGATCAAGAACATTTGAGTAGGTGTTTTTTTAGTTACCTTTGTTGATTTTGTGTTTTGAGTTCATAGCTTTTGGTAAGTTATGAGGTCTCTCTTTTGTTAAGTGTTGTTATGTAAAAGAGTTGGATCACCCCTAAAGTGATTATTTTTTTTTTCTGATAAAAAAAACTTTATCACGATTTTATTTTTAAAAAATGTTTCGACAGATTGAGAAATAAGAAAATATATAAACTTATTTCACCTCGACTCTGCATAATTTAATATGAAAATATATTAACAGTACCGAAATAAAAAATAAAACCTTTGAATCAAGATTATTTGATAGGTAGCTAAGGTGGTAGCAATGATTCAATTGCCTTGGCCATGGAGATGATGCCAAGGTGGTTGATTGTATTATTCTTTAGGGTTAGACTGCATGCATAAGAGATTTGATTACTCAATGATGGTGATGACAGTATTTAACAAAGGGAGGGAAAATAGCAGACATTGGTGAGACCTCCATCATTTTCAGACAAGACAATGGACAATGTTTTTGGTTTTTGGTTTTTGGAGAGGATTAGGATAATGGACAATGTTTGTATGGATCACATGGGAAGAGTCCATTGGTTGGCCTCTTTTGTCCCCTCTCTATTGCTCATCAACCAACCTCATTTGGGGCTATTAAACCTATGAAACAGACACTCTTCAATTCATACAGAAAATGAAACTATAACCAAAACCAACCCATTAGCCAAAGCCATTCAAGAGAGGCTTTTGATTCCTGCACTATACAAACGCCCAATTTATCCTTTGGAATTTTGATTTCAAACATAAGAAGGTGAAGCTAGGTCGTGGAAATCGAGTTCCAAAAATACCTTTTAGAATAAGTGTTGGAGATCTCACATTAACTAGAGATAAAAGTATTTCATTATATCTAAATATGTACAAATCTCATCTCATAATTTAGTTTTATGAAATTGAATTAGGTTTAAAGTCCACTATAAATATTTTTCTTTCAAAAATGGAAATGTGGAAGTGACTTTAAAATGAAAAACTTATTTCCAAAAACAAAATCTAGAGTATTAATTATGAATTTCAGAAGATAAATTTTGACTTACGAATTTGGATATTCGGAAAAAAAATTTAAATGGTTATGAGGGTATTTCTATCATTTTAACTCTGTAATATAGTATAGGTTGTATAATGTTATAGTTAAGTAAGCAAAAGCCTATAAGAGAACTACATTTCATATAGCCACCATTATATGGTGGGGCCAAAATTATTATTAGAAAGGAAAATTTCTAGGTCACTAGTGAAGATTTTATAACAAAAATATTATTCATCAGAGAAATAAGTAAATATTTTAGACCAATAAATGATTATCATAAAAAGAATAAATAAAAGTTTGGATAGACTCAGAAAATCATTTTTTAATTAAATTAACATTTTAAAAACTTTTACCCAACTCATTCTAAAATGACATAATTAATGATAATCTTATGTTTTATCTTTTAGAACTCCAAGGAAATGAGTTTATTAATTTTTATAATAATTATTTTTAAAATATGTCAATAACAATTTGTGAGTAATTAAATGATATTGTAAAATTGTTTTAAATATGTAAGATTTAACTTTTATTATTATTAATTATTACACTTAATAGAAATAAAATTTGAGATTCATGTTGGGGTCACCTTGCACCATTAGTTGCACTGCAGCTGATTTCTTAATGAATGGTTGTACTATGCTCCTCTGCAAGATCAGGTATCTAGCTTTGATTAAAATAGCAGAAAATATTTAACATATTAAATGCCATGGAGTAAAAAAAATTATTCATATTCAGACATACTTCTGAACTTTTTGACATTTAATTTCTTGTCCTCACATCTCCTTTAGCACAATTTGATCTTATTATGGCTGAAGATTGAAGAGTAAATCCAATATTGTACCTACAAATATCAAAATAACTCTATTTCATTTACCATAATGCATTTTCACACCTTCTATTCTTAAAATATGCTACTAATTAACTTCAAATGTTTCCAGATGCTGCATGAACATGTGATAATCAAACCTTTAAGTCTCATCCTCATTTAATTCTTCTCTAAACATCACAGAAACAAGGATTCTTTAATACATATATTAAATAATTGTTCTTCATTAAAATGAAGGAGGATCCAAATTTTCACTTTTTTGTTAACTCTGTTTTACAAGTTCTCTTTTTTTCTTCTTGGTGACTTAGGGTAGAGAAACACACTAAGTCCATAATTGAAGTGTGGATTTCCTAACTTCCAAGTCCAAACAATATCTATACATTGAAGGTCCTAGAATACAGGACTGCAGATTAATTAACTAAGCACTGTGAGATATTGATGCTCTTTCTAAAAAAATGAAGAAAAAAAATGGAAAACTTCAATTATGAATTGGAGGGTTCCTTTTTGCAGGTGTGTAATCCATTGTGTCCAATTCATCATTGCTTTGTTGTGCAGCTTCATGTTGTGGCTTAAACAAACCAGTTTGAGCCTTCTTAACTGCATCATCATGCTTAATCTCCCTCAAACTTCTGGCTGCAACAAATCAACCAAAACTATTTTAAACATCATGATTTGGTAACATTTTGGAGAAAGCAAAAGAGCTGCAAACATAAAACTAAACATACCTCTGGCTGTCATGGTGATGAAGCAAAGCAACAGACAAAGAAGAAGTAAGTGCCTGCAATTTGGTGAGGTAGCCATTAACTTTAGGAGTGCTTTTGGTATGAAAGTGTGTATAATAATGATTTGGCACTTGCACAAGACATGGCCTAGTTGCCCTCTTTTTATAGGAGTGGGGGAATAAGTAGTTACCCTTCAGAGGGTACAACCATTGACGACAAGGAAAAATATTGTTGCCATTGTGGTTCTAATCCATGTCTCCTGGTTTGTCTTCCCTGAAAGGGACAACACTTTGCTTGGAAAACAGGATCTAAGTTAAGAGCAAACATGGCTCCATTCCTTCAATGCTACTTGGTTGGCATTTTGTGTCCCTCTACTCTTGGCACTGTGAAATTAACCAAGGGTGCATGATCTGCAACAAAAAATAACCCTTCATCCAAAACAAAAACTCCATAAAAGACAAAGAAACGTTTTGGGGAAGGGGAGGGACCCCATTCTTCTCCTTTGGGGAATACACTATTTCACCATGATTTAAGCGTATTGTATGGTTATGAAACAAGGACTGAAGCAAAAACATTTGGCTTTGGCCCGTATCATATCTCACATGATATAGGGTGAATTAAACATATATAATCTGACAGACATGAATGCTAACACATGCATTCCATGAAACATCTATTTCTTTCATTTAATTTCTACAATGACACCTTAAGTCTTTCTACATCATTCTCTACTAAATAAATGTAAGTAAGAGATATAATCACTGTTTCTGTTTCTGTTACTGTTAGAAATCTCACATAACTAGAGATTAAAGTTTTTATTGTATATAAGTGTGTGTAAACTTGAACCTAATGAGTTGATTTTATGGGGTTGAGTTAGGCTTAAAGTCTACTTCGTAATATGGTATCAGAATCATTTCGAGCATATCCTAACGAGTATTTACCCCAAACTTAATCACTAGTTATTCCAACTCCTACCTACAACCTCCACACTAGCTTTGCCAAAAAGAAGTCTTGCAAGATTGCCAAAAATTTAATTACTATGTAACAAAAAATATTCACTAAAAAAATCTCATTAAAATGTGTAATCTGTTTACTAATTGACATCAACAATTCACTTTATAGTTCTTCAACAAAAAATAAAAATTAAGCACTTCGAAAAATTGAAGGCATAAATTATTTTCTCTTTAAAACTATTTAACCAGTGTAAATCAAGAAAAGTTGATTTAACCAGATCTAACATTAATTAACTTTTCTATCATCTTATCATTAATTATTAATGCCTACTTCTAATGAAGTTAAAGATGAGAGAAAAAGATGCATTAATGATTAAAAAAAGAAAATAGATGTGACTCATATTGATGCTGCTCCAATCATTTTTAGATCAGCTATTGAACACTGTTGTCTGATGAAAAATCATCACATCAATCTAAGTCTGGGGCTGCATTGTCCCTTTATTTCCCATGCATAAACTAAATATTTCCCAATTTTCCGCTTAATTAAGAAAGATTCTATGGAGAAAAGACATTATGAATAACCACATTAATTAATTAAAAATATAAGTGATTTCATAAAACAATCATTAATTAAGTTTTTTTTATCAGCAATAAAAAATAAAAAATATGAATCACTTTAGGGTGATCCAACCCTTATATATAATCACAACATTAACCTTTTTTCATTAGACATATTCTCGTGTATGTCTATAAAACACTCATAACTTAAATCAGAAAAAGTCATTCGAGACAAACGTCTTAGATAAATACATCATGTGATCACACTTATACAAACCATCGGATCTAAGCACCAATCAAAAAATAAGAAAAACGCAGACGGTTACTTAGATGTAACCCAAGACCAATTCTTTAACTGAACCAACGCAAAAGCTTATAATAGGTTTATTACTCCTCCTTTAAAAATTACCCTATTTATGTGCTTCCAAACCTCATTAACTAAATGATTTTCACGCAACAATCACTTCAAAAAATAAATAAATTAAATATATAATACTTTTATGGCTTAAATTTTTTTTTTATCAATGTATATCTTGAGATTTCAACTTTAACCCTTGTAATGTTTTTTCTAAGAAACTTTATCAATTTATAGCAATAATATTATTGACAATGATTAACAGAATAATTTTCTTACAATAACAAATATATTTAAGGTGATAGTCGAACAACTTGTAGATTATGATAGCATGCATGTATGTATGTGTCCGGGTTTTGGGTAGGGGCCAATAAGAGTGGGTCATGCATTGTTTCATGAAATCCAAATTAGGGTAAAAACTCACATGTTTTGTTCCTCCTCCACTCATCACCTACGCCACCTCAACGTCATATACATCAACATAACATTTCAACCATCACATTCACATCATTAACAAACAAAATACTCATCTAATTATTAATTATATTCACAAACAAAATGTTTATTAACTCCTTTTTACATCTTTGTTTGGTACAATTTGTCATTGTCATGGTCGATTATAACAAAGGAAGGTGCTACATTTCAATTTGTGTCCACATGTGATGCAATTCTTATTTGTTGGCCTATTTATAATATCATTTCAAACATTTTTTTCATTCTATAAATTTAATTTTACTCTAACTATTTCGTTCACGTAAATTAATTAAAAAGTAAGGATTGGTAAATTTAATTAATTTAAATAAGATATATTTTTACACCGTTCTACCCTGTTTGTTTGAGGATGAGTTTTGTTGAGGCAAATGCTCCCTATACTATATGAATTCCAACATGCACTCAACCTAGTATTGAAAATGAAAAAAATGACCATTCAAAATGATGAAGATATCCTTAAAAAAAAAAAGGTGTAAAAAAAAATTAATTTTAAAATTTTTTTATTTAAAATTTTTTTGTTTTTAATTTTTAGAAAT